>Ga0190363_1000181_pt1 | contig 35339 bp, 31 predicted proteins | sample 48721867_MG_FD_161272 | JGI IMG/M metagenome (GOLD analysis project Ga0190363, IMG submission 161272) | Hydrothermal vent microbial mat bacterial communities from Southern Trench, Guaymas Basin, Mexico - 4872-18-6-7_MG | ecosystem: Environmental > Aquatic > Marine > Hydrothermal vents >... | reverse complement strand
TTTTAACTCTTGGTGAAAATTCATTAACATTTATGCCGCTTCCTATAATTTCTATTCTCTTCGACGTGAAATATGATATAAATTTCGCAGCTGCACGACTTACGGCAATTATTTCATCGGCGTTGTTAATATATTTTCTATATGGAAAAAGAACATAAGACGAAGGCTTCCATAAGTAATCGAAATCATGTAAAAACTGAATAGAATGATTAGTTAAAACTGTTTTTATCCCTAATTTTCTCCCTATAGATATTGAAAGAAGAGATATTGGTGAAAATGCATGATGCCCATGAATTATATCAGGTTTTAATTCCTTAATTTTCCTTGCAAGCTCAGAAGTTTGAGGCACATCTAATACATTTGAAGTTTTTAGAATAGAGTTTAATCGGATTACATTTAGCCCAAGCTGTTTGTCATCAAATTCCGCTTTTTTCGTAATTATAAATACTTCATGTCCTCTTTTTTCCAGAGCCCTCGCTAAACCCTCTGTATGGGTTGTTATTCCTCCTATTTTCGGATAAAAGTAATCGCTACAGAGCGCTATTCTCATAGTATCACGCCTAATACTATTAGGGAATACGAAATATTAGCATAAATGTTGAGTACCCTATAAGATCTCACATTGTAAAATACTAAGTAAAAAATTACTGTCATAATAGAAAATAATAATAGTAAAATATAGTTGCTGATTATGTAGTATACGGGGAAAAGTGTTAAGGGAAACAAGAGTGAGAGAAAATAGGTAATTTTTTAGATTTACTTAATCCAAGTGTACAAGCAGTTGTTCTTAGTCCAGCTTTTCTATCGCCCTCATAATCTTCTATACCATTTCTCAATTCAAGAATCATGGAAAAATAGAATATAGATGTTGCTATAAGAACGTTTAGGAAACTAATCTCTTTAAAGAAGAAGACTGAGGGAAACAGAAAAAGTAAAGAGCCAAAAAAGAGTCCATGAGATATTAGATCAAGAAACGGTTTCGATTTCAATCTAAATGGTGGAGAAGAATATGAAAAAGAAAGAAAAACAAGAATAGAAGAGAAAGACATTTAATCCACGTAGAAGAGCAAGAAACATACCAATCAACGCTAAAGACAAGGAAAATATAATGCCTTCCATCTGATTTAATTCTCCCATAGCTATCGGGTTGTTCTTCTTCATTTCCATCAAATCTTCTTTAATATCAAAGCAATTATTTATAGAAAAACTAAAGCCCAAATAAAGAGAAATAAGCCCACAAAACAGTATTGTTTCTAGAATGTAGGTATCTAACTCTGTAAAGATTACGTACCCTAAAATAGCAATAAGAAAATATCCTAATCAATCTCTTATAGCAGCATTCTTAAATATGCTTTAAAACTCTGCTTCCCCAAGTTCTTTAGAGACCTCATTCAATTATATGATAGGCAATATAATTTCTCGAAGGAATTAAAGATCCCCATATCAATATCATATCGGTAGTAACAACACATTCAACAAACTAATTTAAGTATTATAAAAGTCTTACTGTTAAAAAACTGTAACTATAGAGGACAAGAAACTTAAATTATAAATTTAGTTGTATTTCTAATAAGTATTACTCTATGCATGATAGAACTTAGCTTAAAGACATGTTTTATTCTAAAACTAAAAAGTTACACATTACGGTTAATAAAATACTCTGTTTTTAAGCCTATAAGTAAGGTACATGGATTTCTTACTATGTTCTAAGATAGAGGAAAAATAATGAAGACCTAGGCAATAGCCTTCACTCTCTGAACACCAACAACTTTTTGACGCAATAATTCCTCCTTTTCCTCATCGGTAAGAGTCTCTAAGTACAGCTCTATAGCTTCCTTAATATTCCTTAATACCTTGTCTATGGTATCACCTTGTGTATGACAACCTGGTAAAGCAGGTACTAGAGCTACATAACCTTCGCTCTCATCCTCTAGAATAATAGCGTCGAACTCGTAAACCCTTTCTTTCTTCATGAACGATCTCTCCAAGAACAAGTAGTACGTTATCAAATATAAATTTAGGATTACTTATTAAACCTATTCAATAATTTTATTGAAGTATTTCAAGTGGAGGTTTTGTGTAGTAAGTCTTAGGTATGGTTGTTAAATTATCCATAAGAACATCTTGCGTATTAAGCTTTAACTGTAATTCTCTATTAGGAACAGGGTAAGGTATTAAAAGAATTCATATTTTAATGAATAGCTGATTAAACCAATATCTGCATAAAGAAGTTGTTGAAGTCGGTAGAAATAAAGCAGAGAGTTATGAAATCTAAGATAGATTTATATAATGACTTAAGTACGATATGGAAATATTTTTTATTTTATATGGTAACGATTTTGAAATTAAACTTCAGAATTCTATTAACATGATCCACTATTCTAAATAACCGTAACGTACCTTCAAATAATCTCTTACTCCGGCCATTAACAACTAAGCTAACATTAATTCTTTCAAAGTTTGGTCAATAATAAAAATCAAGAAATTTAGAGTTTTGGTCCTAGATCTCTTATTAAAGGCATTGTTGAGCAGTGAGGGCCCCCACCTAGGTATTTGCTCTCTTCCCACGGTACTGCAATAACGTCCACACCTTCTCTTTCAAGAGCACGTATTGTTTCTTTAAACTCTCGTGGAAGAATAATTTTCCCTGGTTCTAGCGCTAATGTATTACATGCTAACCATTTTGCTTCATCAGGTGGTACTTCAACTAAATTTATGTCTTTACTTCTCAAGTACTCAATGAACTCGTATGGTACTCCAGGAGGATATATGACAGCTAATCCATCATCAACATATCCGAAGACGCAATCGAGATGAGCAAATCCTCCAGCAGGCCACTTCGTGTTATATAAGTATCCGGGAATAGGAACTACATATATTTCCTCGACTCCACAGCGTTTCAAAACATATGAGACCTGGTCTATACCTTCCTGATTTGTTCTAACACTTTTCCCTAAAACAACATGTTTTGGGTCAAGCCATACTACATTACCTCCTTCAAAAAGACCGTTACCATTAACAGTATATAATATTGGTACTCCTAATTTAGCTAGTGCTTTCATTGTAACATATTCTTCTCCCCGTCTGTATGGGAGAGACATTCTACCTATAATTGCTCCTCCATTAACCACTAATCCTACATCTCTAGCTCCTGGACCGCCGAACCTAGCATGAGGAAGACCGTATGGTTCTTTAAGCATCCATCCATCAATATCCATTTCGGTTCTTAAAAGTTCTCTGATATCATAAACCTTAACCTTTTCCTTTTGCAAAGCTTCAATTAAACCCTCAAATTCTCTCTTAACCTTTTCAACATCTACTCTTTTCTCAAATTGATAGAAAACAAGGTCTTCCTCTGGAGGAGCTACTTCATCGCCTGGTCTAATTACCAGAGCTTCCCTTAGCTTCCCTATCTCTGATTGAGCACCCCAATGCTTTCTCCAAATAACTTCTAACTCGTCAAGATATGATAGAGGAAGTGGATGAGCTGGTACCTTTTTATTCTCAGTGTATTTATAAACTATTTCAAGAACTTCCTTTTTAGAATAAAAGGAGTGCTCAGGCATTACATAATTCCCTTAACTAAATATGTTATATGCGGATATTATGTATTTTGTTTAAACATTTATTTAGCTTATAAATATTCTTGTTATCTAACTAGGGATAAGAGAGATTTAGAGTAGTAAGCTCTGATACAGTTGCTCTATTTTAAAAACAGAAAAGGAAAGGCGTGAAGATTTACGAATATGTAAATTAGTGCAGAACCTGAAATGTGCTCATATTAATAATTAACTAAGGGTGTTTTATTACTTGGTATATTCAAATAGAATTAAGCATGGTAATCGCTGATGTAACAATAGGCTTTAGTGCTTGATTCTATTAGTTAAGTTGAATAAGGCTTTTATAATATCCATATAACTATCCATATAACAAGGTTTTTATACTATTAAAATCGAAAAATTAAGTATAACCAAGTAGTTATTAGGTGGATTTTATGAAGCCATCAAATATGGTTAAAATCATTACTGTTGTTATAATTTTAATAATCAGTCTACTGGCATATAGTGGGCCAACGCCAGAAAGACCTTATGTTATATTTCCTCTTCTACCGCCAATATTAGCTATAGTGTTGGCTATTGTTACAAGACAAGTACTGCCAGCGCTTTTCGCAGGTATATGGATTGGCGCATTAATGGCTACCGGGTATAACCCAATAAATGCCACAGGACAAAGTCTTGCATGGATTGTTGAAAATATTACGGACTCATGGAATGCAACAATAATAGTGTTTAACTTCGTCGTGGGCGCGTTTATTGGTTTACTATATGCCTCAGGTTCAATGCATGCTTTAGCCAAAGCAATTGGTAGGAAGGTGAGAAGCGCTAAAGGAGCAAGCTTTATTTCTTGGTTACTAGGAATAATAATATTCTTCGATGACTATACTAATACTATCATTGTCGGAAATGCTTCAAAACCTTTAACGGATAGGTCAAGAGTTAGCCGTGAACTACTAAGCTACATTGTTGATTCAACAGCAGCGCCTGTAGCTGGGTTAGCAATAGTGTCGACATGGATAGGTTATGAGGTCGGACTGATACAGGACGCATTTGATTCGCTAACAGAAGAGGTTAGCGAAGGAATCTTAAAGGTTGCTCCAACAATAGGCTCATATGCAGCATGGCTATCCTCTGTGCCTTTCAGATTTTACTCTATCCTAGCAATTATCTTAGTACTACTAGTTGTTCTTACGAGAAGACATTTCGGCCCGATGCTTAAGGCAGAACATAGAGTTGTTAAGAATGGAAAAGTTCTACGTGATGGTGCACAACCATTAATGCCTACTGAAACAGTACTGGGTGAACCTAAGCCTGAAAAAATAACTCCCCCATGGGTGTTCGCAGTATCAGTGCTAGCTCTGGTCATAGTAACATTGCTTGGAATGTGGTATACTGGTGCAGGCGTGGCTGAATGGTGGACTGTTCCATTTGGTGAAGCATTAATGAATGCTGACTCCGCAACAGCATTGCTGTGGGGAAGCTTCATCGCATATATTCTTGCATTAGTCTTTACACTAATGTATAAGTCACTGTCATTTTCGAAGGCAATGGAGTATACTATTAGAGGAATGTATTTAATGGTTTTTGCAAATACAGTAATGGTGCTAGCATGGTGTATTAAGAGCGCTGTGGATGCTGTTGGAACCGCGGATTTCGTAGTAAGTGCTGCTGTATCGGCTAGGGTATCGGCTTTAGTAGCACCATTAGTAATATTTCTAGCATCAATGTTTATCTCTTTCACGACAGGTACAAGCTGGGGAACATTCGGAATTATGATGCCACTAGCTATACCGTTAGCTTGGAAACTCGCACTACAGCAGTACCCAGAAAGCCTCCACATGGCTTACTTAGTAACTTACGCATCTATTGCAGCAGTTTTCTCAGGGGGGATTTTCGGAGACCACTGTAGCCCAATAAGCGATACGACCATAATGTCCTCAATGTATAGCGGAGCGGACCATATAGACCACGTTAGCACCCAAATACCGTATGCTATAACAGCTGCTAGTATAGGAATAATACTTTACCTACTGTTCGCTATTGGCTTAACAACACCAATGGTATTATTGCCGATGGGAATAGTTTTGCTTGTTGCAGCCCATTTTCTCCTAAATAGATGGTATGCAAAACTTGCAAAATTACCACCAGTAGTCCCTAACTACGTTAGAAAAGAATAATATAACATTACAAAACCTTTTTCCTATATAAGAAGTAAGATAATAGCAGTCCTATAATTACTGAGAAGTATATTTATCCAGAAGCTCTACAGAATCTATAATCGTCATGCCTATGTATGTCTTGCCAAAGCAATATATCCCGAACCCATGGTTCTACATGATGAACGTAGACGGTACATAGATTACACAAAATGTTTAGTAGTGTTCTTTAAAACACTTGGCTGCGGAATATGTATCAAGGAATGTTCATTCTTTAGAAGCAGTTTTGAAAACTTAAGAAGAGCTTATGAAAACATGGTTTCAAAAAGAACATTCACTAGATCAGACAAGGCAGTGTGGATTACGTGAACTTGCTCTACACCATATTATGCTTCACATAGATAGCCTCACCTACTTCTTAAGTGCCATCTAGTGTTCGCTTTTTGAACTCCTTCTTTAGTTTCTCATATCCAATAGTATTGAATGGACATACCTTTATACAGATCCCACACGCATAGTGCTTAACGAAGTACTTAGCACACTTTATGTTATCTATATGTGCGACGTAGTTATCTTTCGTGACCATAGGTTTTTCATAGATTGCTTTTATGGGACAAGCATAGACGCAGTGGTTGCATATTTTACAGAATTCCTTTACCCATGAGAAATCGTCTTTTCTAATCCTCGGCAAGTTCTTGATATTAGTACAGACAACACCTATCCTATGTCTTGGACCGCACTCCGGGGTGATGATCAGACCGTTTTGTCCAAAGGTTCCAATACCTGTTCTCTGCTAGAATAGGATATATTGTTAGTCCATCTAGTCTCGGTTCTGCATGTGCTCCGAAAACCCATCTCTCTTAAGAGTTCCGTCAGTTTGTTTGCGATAATACCTGTCTTCAGGTAGGTTCTGTAAATCATCTTCAGCGTAGAGAAGCTTGGAGCTTTAGCGATCTCCTCCTTATCCATCTCCACGGTGAAAACTATAGCGTGGTCGTAGACCAGTCTAAACCCTTCAAAGATGTCGTCTCTATCAACTTTACAGTAACCTATTGATGAAACGCCTAACTTCTTCGCATATCTTTCAATTTCCTTTAGCTCTTCCGGCGTTATCAGATCCCTCTTCAGCTTTCTATCTAATCCCTTGGTGCTCTTCCGTATCTGGATAACGTTGCCGATGAAGTAAGGGAGAAGTTCTAGCCTTTCTCTAAGCGAAAGATTGTGGAAAATATCATCGATACCTGCTTCAAAGATCACCTCGAAATCAAACCTTCGAGCGTTCTCGCCAAGGGAAAATAGTGCACTTATCTTTGATAGGTTCCCACAGAATCCTCTTTGCGAAGACCAGTAACCTAGCAGAACGTTGCTTTCGACTCAAGACGTCTCCCGCCAGGATAAAGCCTTATCAAGAATATAAGGATGGTGTAACCGGCCGAGTTACAGTGCCTGGAGGCTAGTAAGAACAATATACCTATGAGGGGACTATCTGCGAAAGACCTATTAACTATGGTATGGGTCTTAAGCAACAGAACTATTCTGCTTCTGCTATCACTAACAGAGGATGATTTGTTTCAAAACAATACGAGGAAATTGCTAGTAACATAAGAGAAAGGTGTGTTGAAGGAGCGGTAAGATAGTAGACATCTTCGACTGTTTGATAACGGAAGCAGAACATACTGCTTTACATAGCGGTTGAGGTTTTGCTCTGTTAACAACGGCATATTAGCAATCGAGCAGTAGCTAATGCAAATTCGCATCTTAATTAATCCTTACATACACAGTATATCGGCTGTATGTCAGTCAAGTAGTTTCTGGCATATGTCTGGGATCCTTGTGATCTGGGGTTCAAATCTCAACCATCTTAAACTATTTTTACATTGTAGCTAGTTTCTTGCTAAGTCTCAATACTCGTTATACTGAGGAATTAATGCATTTCATTATTTTTCCGTAAAGATTCTTAATATTCTTTAAATCATTTGTTTTTAGTGATTTACAAATCATTTTTAAACACTCCAAAGGAACTATGGAATCAAGAAATTCTCTAAATATTTTACCCATTTAGTGTCATTACAGAACCTTAATGCCTCATCTATCCTAGCTTTAATATGTGCTTCGATAACATCGTAACCTTGATACCTGTATAGTATCTCCTTAAGTTCATGGAAAAGCACATACTCTTCATACTCCTTTAGTCTTTCAGAAATTCATATCTCATTTAGCGGAATTTTGAGTTTATCTGCTGCAGGAGGATAGATGATTTCACCTTTGTAAACTACCCTATAACAGGCATTATAATTTTCGATGATTTCGTGAGGAACATATTTAACTTTCCATTTCAGCTTCTCAATTTCCCTTCTAACATTCGTAATCAAGGTTTCATAAGCCTCTTGCATTTCAGCAGCTCTTTATACAATACAGCAATAACACCGTGATTAAAATGTTGCGGAAAAGCGTAAAGACTATTATTAATAGAATTTCTCTAAGAGCTTAAAGTACTTTTCCTATTAATTAAAAGCTTTAGGTTAAACATCCTATTGTAAGATATAGTACTTGGCCGTTGATTAACGTCCACGCAATCATGGGTCCCACGGAGTTTTTAGTATATTTGAATATTGAGCTTAGTATGAGAAAGTATATTGATACCCTAATGGCATTCATGATTCCTCCTTGGGGTGAAAGAACAATGTGTGATAGTCCGAAAACCAACACTGTAACTAAAAGCCCTGGTGAAATGGTTTTACTTAGCCCATTAAATCTGTAATCTGTATTCACAATAAGCCATGTGATAAAAAATGCTTCTAAAGGACCATAGGCCAGTGCACTTAAAATAGCATACCAGATGTTGTAAGGAAATCGTAAACTAAATTTTTCAAATTCCATGTCGCCTAAAGTTATTCTTAAAGCAAATATAACAGCTATTAATGGGATCGATAGTAAATAGTAACATGCTTCTTACTAACTTTTCTCTTTTTAAACCATACATTTTAAGGTCATCTTTACAAAGCATAGTAATAATTAATGGTAAGTCACCTACGCCAACAACTTCCCCATAGGATGCTAAGTAGGGTTCATTACTTAACATATTAATTATTTGTTCAAAAACTAATGGTACACCCTTAACATAAGCTATTAATGCAATAGTACTAATAGAACCTAAGAACATCCAAACCCATACGATAATAGCCAATAAAGCTCGTTTACTACAGAGCTCTTCCCAGCCCATCAACATCTACCCTAGTAATTTCTCTTAAGGAAAGTTGTTGCTGCAATTATCTTACTTTTCTAAGCGTTTCTGCACTAACTAGCATTTAAAGCTAATGATGAAACAAATAATTAATAAGCAGCATTATTGTTCATATGGAAACATATTATATGGGAACACGTTGTTAAGTAAATGTGGGGAGGTGTTTTTACTTTGCCGTTTAAGGTTATTGTTGATAGGGAGAAGTGTATTTCATGCGGGTTAGCGCCATCTATTTGCCCTAAGGTTTTCATACTTGGCGAAGATAACGGTAAGAATAGGGTTGTTGAGAAATATAGTGTTGAGACTACGGAGACTTTGTCCATAGGGAATGTGCCTGATGAGCTTTATGAGTGCGTGAAAGAAGCTGCTGAAGTCTGTCCTGTTTCAGCAATAACCGTGGAGAAAACATAGTTTTTCTAGCATGTTTCAAACATATTTTACTATTCAATTTAAGTAATAGCAATTTATAGTTTCACGCAGAGCTTTCTAGCTCACTGAGATTCTAAATTAGCAAATGCTTCTAAACCCAAATTTTCCCTAAGAATAGCTCATCTTACCATGTATTTCTTTTATTCCCTACATGTTAAGTATTGTTTATGGTAGTGTAGCAAGTGTTAATAAGGTAACTTAGTATGTACTTTCTGTAGTAACAATGTTGTAGCTTAAGGAGATGCTTTATGGTGGAAATAGACAATATACTGGACTCTATACGTGCTGTTAAAAACACTGTGAGAACAGGGTGGATGTTACGTGGAATCCCTGCTTCTATAGGTGAAACTGTTGCTGAACATATTTTTGAAGCTTCAGTTATAGCTTATATTCTATCCAGTGAGCTTAAAAGGAGAAATGTGGACGTAAACGTCTATAAGGTGGTAACTTTAGCTATGTTTCATGACTTACCTGAAGCATTTATTGGAGACATAGTGAAACATGTTAAAGAAGTAATACCTGACACTAGAAGGCTTGAAGAAAATATTGCTAGGGAAAAACTTGGTAATGAAGTAGCTGAGTTAATTAGGGAGTTTAATGAAATGCAAACTGTTGAAGCAAAAGTTGCCAGACTCGCCGAAACCTTAGCAACATATGTTCAAGGAGCCCGATATTTAAGCAACGGGTTCTCATATGTTGTAGATATTGTTGAAAACACTCTTGAAGAAGCTAGGAAGCTTACTCGATTGGAGCCTTTAAGCAAAATAAGCGATGTTGTCGAGAAAATAGTTTTGAAAGCTAAGAGGGTCTGATGCTAAGTGAGTAAGGAATGCTGTCCTAAAATAGTTTTTCTAGATTTAGATGGAACCGTGTGGTCATCCCTTGATATTTCAGCCCAGAAGCCTCCCTTCAGAAAGGTTTCTGAAAACAAAATAGTTGATTTTGAAGGCCTCCCTATAGAACTTAATTTTGGCGTGAAAGAGTTCCTAATATGGGCTAGAAGGAACAGGTTAAAAGTGTACAGTTTAAGCTGGAACATTCCCGAAATAGCTATTGAAGCTTTGAAAGCTTTCGAAATATTTGAAATGTTCGACGGACACTTTATCGAATATCACCCGTATAAAGGCATGCTAATGAAGAAGGCGTTAAATAATTTAGGTTTAGACGTTAAGCCATGCCAAATAGTTTATGTAGACGATAGAGACATGCACTTAGAAAATGTTCGCAAAGAAGTAGGTAATGTAGTTTTCATTCAAATTGGTGTTGACGTTAAACACTTTTTAGAGTTAAAGAGTGTTTTAAAGAATCTGTTGAGGGATAAGTGTGTTTAGAGAATGGAGAGTACTAGGCCTCGATCTTTCTGGTTCACCTAAAAACCCAACAGGATACGCTATAGTAATAGATGGTGACTTAGTAGAGTACGGTATTGTTCATAGCGATGAAGAAATAGAGTATATTGCGAGAAGGTTAAGACCCAACATAGTCGTTATAGATGCGCCACTATCTCTTTCACGAGGATTTAGAGAGGTTGATAAGGAAATGCTTAAGCGAGGATTTAAGCTCCTACCGCCAGGATGGAAGGGTATGAGGAAGCTTGTTTTCAGAGCTTTGAAAATAAAAAATTACTGTGAAAGAAGAGGAATTAAAGTTTTAGAAACTCATCCGAGAAGCGCACTTAAAAACACAGGGTTAGAAGACATTAGAAATGCTTTATCAAAATTCGTTAACATAGGGGATGTGGAATTAGAGAAACTTAGCAAAGACACATTAGACGCTATCATTTGCGCTACAGTAGGTTGGGCTTATGCTAACAGAAAAGTAGAAGTAATTTCAGCAAAGGATGGTAAAATATTTTTGCTTAGAAAAGTTGCTAACACTTAGTACTCAGGTATGGCCTTTAAAATCATTCCCTCTAAGGTTATTGGCTTAAGCTTTAATGATAAAGAATATGCTTGAGATAGTTTAATAGAAGACTTAGCATATATTGTGTATAGAGGATCACCTTTTTTCACCTTATCTCCAGCTTTAACATGTATTCTAATTCCAGCTTCCTTGTCGAAAGGCGCACCAGCTGCTCTAGCTATAAGCGTTATTGCTATGTTATCTACGTGCGTTACATAAGCGTCCGTTGGAGCATCAAATGTCACCGTCTTGTCTCCTAAAGGTATTTCCTCAGGTTTTACGTTGGGATCACCGCCTTGAGCCTCTATTATTTCCTTAAACTTTTCATACGTTCTACCCTTATAGAAGAGTTCTTTAGCATATTCTAGTCCAGTACCGCTTTTCGCTATACCCGCTAATTCGAAAAGTAAACCAGCAATTCCAAGAGCTTTCTCCACAAGACTTCCAGGTCCTTTTCTATCAATCATAGATTTTAGAGCCTCTTTAGCTTCCAATGCTGGACCTATGTAGTATCCTACTGGCTGTCCACCATAAGTTAATGCGCATTTAGCCTTCATTCCCAATCTTGAGGCTTGATCTAGGAATAGTGAGGCTAATTTCTCTCCCTGATCCATAGTCTCCACTTTAGCCCCTTTACCTACCGGAATATCTACTATAAGGTAGGAAACACTCATAGCCAGTTTCTTAGCTAAAATGCTTGCAACCATTTGTGTTTGCGGATCAATCATTAATCTATGCTCTATATGTATGAAAATGTCGTCGGCAGGGGCTAAATCTAAGGCACCACCCCATGCAAGTAGCCCTTTAGTTTTAGTTGCTATTTCCTTTATTTCGGTAGGTGTGAGCACTACTGGAGCAAAAACCTCCATGGTGTCAGCTGTTCCTGCAGGGCTTGTTATAGCCCTACTGCTTGTTTTCGGTATTAAAAGACCTGCTGAAGCCACGGTTGGCACAGCTATTAAAGCAACCTTGGAGTTCCCTGGAACTCCTCCAATACTGTGTTCATCATGCACTGGTTCTTCAAACTCTATTCTTGCTCCAGTATCAACCATAGCTCTAATTAATGATTCAAGCTCATCTGAGCTCATACCGTAAAAGTACTGTGCAAGGAGAAAAGCTGCCATTTCTATTTCTCCCAAGCTGCCGTCAACAACGTCTTTAATTATTGCACGTATTTCTTCAGGTAAAAGCCTTCCCCCGTTAAGTTTTTTCAAAATATAGTTTATTGAAATAGGCTGAGTAATTACTTTAACACCTACCTTATCTCCATCTCGAACTCCCAATTCGTTAGCTAATGACCTAGGTAAGGCTATGTGACCTTTTTCAACAACTGTTTTTGAGACAAATACCATAGCTGTCCTAGATTTATCACCGAAAGTGACCCTTACTCTATCGTATGGTTTAATTGTTTTGAAATAAGCGTCTTCAGCATTTATAATAACTGTTCTTATCCTTCCGGAATCTATGTCTAATGTTTTCACAATTAATGTCATTCCAGTAGTTTCCATTTCGAATAGTTTACCTCCATAAATTTACTTAAAACATATGGGAAAGGCAATATACTACTTTGTTCGAACAGATATTTTTCTTTAACCCATGTTTACATGAAACAAATGTCTTTTAGTAGTGTAGAGTATTTAGGTATAGTGTAGAGTCTTAGGACAGCATATGTCGTAGGTAGGAAGCTGAGCAAAGTAACACCTTTTAGGGAGTAAATAGGTGTACCTTTACTACGAACATTTTCAACTATGGAGACTGCGTTTTTTCTTGAAAAGAACGCTATTTCACCATAGTATATTAGCGTTGTTTTCTCAATGTCTGTTCCGCTTAGTTTCTCTTTAAGACACTCTCTTAGTTTCAAATATTTTTCCCTAATAGTTTCTTTTGAGAAGCTGCTTTCGTTAAAAACAATTTTAAATGGTCTCCTATAAAGGAGCATGTCTATGAGTTTTCTTTCAACATCATTTAGCCTAGGGTCTTTTCTGAATTTCCTAATTAAGCTAAAAACGTAGTGGTCGTCGAAGAACACGAATTCCTCAGAGGATATCATTTCACTTAGCTCTTTAGGGCCGTACACTCCCTCTTGAGGACCTATTTTCTCGTAGAGAATAGAGTATATTTTTGAAAGCAACATTTCGAATCCTATTACAGACTTATGCATGTAAACACTTCTATACATGTGGAGACGGGCGACATAGAGGTTTTCTATTGACTCTAATCCTTTTCTTAGAACTGCAAGGTTTCCTTCATCATCAACAGTTAAAGTATTGACTATTCTTTCAACATCTATGTTTCCATAGGCTACACCTGTATGCATTGAATCTCTTAATAGGTAATCTAGTCTATCAGCATCTACGTCGGAAGATAAAACCATGTTGTATAACTTGTTCCTGTGTGTTCCCATTATTATATCGGATACTTCTTTAGGCTTGTAGCCTTCATTTTTTAAGTAATCTCCAATAGTTGTTTTCTGAACTATTTCGACACTTAGTTTTTCATGGCCTAGCTTACCTAATGATAAAAAGAAGTCTTCTAATGCATGTGAAAGAGGGTAGTGTCCTATGTCATGTAGTATCCCGGCTAATCTTAAAAGCCTTATTTCATCGCTACTTAGAAGGCCTTGTTTACATAGGATTTCTCCCATTTTCCCTGTTACATGCTTCACTCCTATTGAGTGACTAAAGCGGGTATGTGTTGCTCCAGGATATATGTAGTATGTTAAACCGAGTTGCAATATGTTTCTTAGTCTTTGGAAAATGGGGTTATTTACTATTTCCTCCTCGGTTTGTGTTAGGTTTACGTATCCATGCAATTCGTCATATATTTGTTTTACACCATTAACATAGCATATCCCCATATTCATCACTATGTTGTTTAAAGTGGGGAAAATGATAAACTTTATGTAAAACAATGCTCATTAGTGTAGACTCAGTAGTAGCGTTAATTAAGGTGGTTAAAAATGAGGTTCTGCCCTAAATGCGGAAGCATAATGGTTCCACGTAGGAGAGATGAGAGAACATATGCTGTCTGCCCTAGATGCGGCTATGAAGAGGAACTTACAAAATCTATTGCTACATCTTATGTTATTAGAAAAGAAATTAAGCATAGCAATAAGGAGAAACTTGTCGTAATAGATGAGAACGTTAGGTTACCTAGAATAGCATCTATAGCTAAGGGGGTTGAGTGCCCTAAATGCGGTAATAGAGAAGCATATGTTTGGATGGCTCAAACAAGGGCAGCAGACGAACCCCCGACAAGATTTTACAGATGCACTAAATGCGGATATACTTGGAGAGAGTACGAGTAATAGCTAAACTATTTCAAGTAAGTCGTCTAAAAACTCTCCAATAACGTCTTTAGTTACATGAGGCATGAAAACCACTCTTAACCCATCAACTACGGGGCATCTATAAATTATCCAACCCCTTCTTCTAAGAGCCTTAATGAGCTCGCGGCTATCAGTATCGAAGGGTTTGAAACATACAATGGGTGTTTCAGGCTTCCCAAAAGTCTTAAACTTACCTGTTCTCTTAATTTTCCCATAGAAGTCTAAAGCTAATTTATAACATTTCCTATGCATTCTCGCTATTTCCCTTAACCCTACAAATCGTAGTATAGCATAGACTGATGCTATTGCTCCACCACTTCTTGTACCAGTTAATGTCTCAGAAGGCTTACGACTAAGATATTTCGGCGCGAACCTAATGTATTTGAGTATTTTCCTGTTTTTAACGAAAAATCCGCCTGAAGGCACGGGTGTGAAAAGTGTTTTATGCGGATCAGCTGTTATTGTGTAAACGCTTTCAAGCCTGAATCCTTGGAAATTAACCGTTTTAATGAATGGTAATATGAATCCTCCATATGCAGCATCTACATGTATCGGTACTTCGTTTTCATAAGCTATCTTAGAAATGGAGTTTAAATCGTCAACAAAACCCAGCTCTGTTGAGCCAGCGTTCGCAACTATAGCTATTGTTCTTTTTGTTATAAGATTTTGAATTGATGTTGCATCCATTTTTAAGTGCTTATTTAGTTTAGAGTAAACAACTCTTATGTTTAAAGCATTAGCTGCTTTCAGTATTGAGTAATGTACTGTAGGTGAAACTATGATTTCCGGCTTTCTAATGTTCTTCATTTTCAAAGCTAAGTTTCTAAGTAACCATAGGGAGAGAAAGTTTGCTTCAGATCCTCCAGAAACTATGTATCCTCTACATTCGTTACTAACGCACCCTAGAATTTGGGAGAGTTTTCTAATAACATATTTTTCCATTTTAGCTAAGTTTTTGAATACACCGTAGTCACCAGCATTAGTGTCGATAAACATGTAGAAAGCCTTTACAGCTACACTATTAGGCGTCGTTACCATACTGCTAAGAATTCTCCCACTACTATAAAATGGGTCCTTAGCTCTAATTTGGGCTAAAATGTCCGATAAATTCATTGTTAAAAGCCTTTATGAAGAAGTATTGTTGGTAGCCGGGCGGGGATTCGAACCCCGGTCACGGGGGTTCTTCCGCCAACAGTTAGGCGGCCAAAGCCCCGCATCCTTGACCGCTAGACGACCCGGCTTCAAGAAACAAAATAATCTTAGGGGAGTTTTAAGTGTAACTATTATAAAGCAAACGTTTATTAATCTTCATTCCCCGTTCTTTTAAGGAAGAACAGGGTGGATTAGAGCTTATGATTGACCACTGGGTTATTAAATTAGCTGATAAAGTTGTTAAAGAGAAGGGGGAAACTGTAGTTATTGCAGCAGGGATAACTACAAGTGGCCCACCACATTTAGGTACTGTTTGTGAATTTCTATATCCTTGGGCTTTAGTTAAAGAGCTTAGAAAACGCGGTATTGAAACGTACTTTATTTTCGTAGGGGACATTATGGATGCTTTCGACAGCATACCAGCATCGTTAAAGAAGTTCTATGAGGAATTAAAGCCTCACTTAGGTAAGCCATTAGCTCACGTACCTGACCCCTACGGTTGTCATAGAAGCTATGGTGAACACTTCTTGAACGAAACCGCCGAAATCATGGGGAAATTCGGTGTGAAACCTGATGAAATAGTAGGTTCTAATAGGCTTTACTTGGAAGGATATTATGATGACTACTTAGTATTTTTCATAGAGAACTTGGACTTAGTGAGGAGAATATTGGAGGAAACGTCTTTAAGAAAACTACCTGTAAACTGGAAGGACATAGTGTTGCCTGTATGTGAGAAATGTGGAAAAATAGCTACGACAAGAGTTTTAGGCTTCAACCTAGCTGAAGGGACAATAGAGTACGTTTGTAATAAAGACGTAGGATACGTTAAGGGATGTGGTTATAGAGGGAAAATAAGCATTAAGGATCACATGTGGAAGCTTGTATGGAGGCTTGATTGGCCAAGTAGGCAGGATTTCTTAGGAGTAGATGTTGAAGGAGCAGGAGTAGACCATCACACTAGAGGTGGAAGCTGGGATACAGCAGTTGCAGTACATACTCAGCTTTTTAAGAAAAAACCACCTATAGGTTTCAAGTATGGTTTCATACTTCTTAAAGGTAGGAAAATGAGTAAAAGTAAGGGATTAGGCGATTTAAGCTATATGCTCTCTCTAGTTCCTCCGGAAGTGTTGAAATACTTCCTTTTTAAAGGAAATCTCGAAGAAAATAAGAACTTTAAGGATGATCCGTACTTCCTACTTAGACTTTATGAGGAATTTAGAAACATAGGTCTTCTTTTTGAAAAAAATGTTGAAGTAAGGGATTCAGGTTTAGAAAAGAAAATATACGCGTACATGCTTTCTTCGGAAACAGATAAGGCAATGTTACATGTTAGCTTCGTAGATGTGCTTGTAATTTACCAAATATATAAGGACTGGAATGTTGTAGTAGGAAAGCTAGGCTATCCTGAAGAGGTTTATAAGCTTAAAACATATGTCGAAAATTGGGTTAAATTAGATATTATACCTAAAGAGTATAGGATTAAATTTAATCCTCAGCCAATAAGGAAGTACATTAATGTAGTGCGGGAATTTGCTGAAAAATTAAGTGATAAGATGAGCGATGTTGAAATCCATAACCTAGTTTATGAAGTGGCTAGAAAGCATAGTGTGGATCCTAGGGAATTGTTTAAAGTACTGTACAAGTCAATTCTCGGACAACCCTATGGTCCAAGGCTTGGCAGGTTAATTGCAGCAATAGGTGTTATTAAGGTTAAAGAGACCTTACTAAAGCTTACCGAAATGTAATTTTAACACCGTTTACAAGGAGCATCATGAAGCATTTATAAACTTTATCGAAAGATTTAAATACCTTAATCTATAAGAGGACTTAAGGCAGAAGTGGGATTCTATATAAGTTTAACTTATGAAATTTAAGGTGGTTAGAAAAATGGTAGATCCAGGTTTTCCTGTTGAGAGAGGAGTAAGTGGAGATGCTGTTATGAAATGTCCAGTTTGTGGAAGCACTAATATAATTTATGATCCTGAACGTGGTCAATATGTTTGTGCTGATTGTGGAACTGTTATTAGTGAAAAAGCTATTGATCAAGGCCCTGAATGGAGAGCTTTTACCCCTGAAGAAAGAGAGAAGAGAAGCCGTGTAGGTTCACCTCTTACACAAACAGTTCACGATAAAGGTCTTTCAACAATTATTGATTGGCGTGATCGTGACGCTTTCGGTAGGCATTTAGAACCTAGAAGAAGACTCGAAATTTTACGTTGGAGGAAATGGCAGATAAGAGCGAGAATACAGTCAAGTATTGATCGTAACCTTGCTCAAGCAATGAATGAGTTGGATAGAATAGCTTCGCAACTTGGCTTACCTAGAAATGTGAGGGAAGAAGCAGCTGTAATTTATAGGAAAGCTGTTGAAAAAGGTCTTGTGAGAGGTAGAAGTATTGAGTCTGTTGTTGCAGCAGCAATATATGCTGCTTGTAGGAGACTTAAAATACCTAGAACACTTGATGAAATAGTAAAATACACTAAAGTTGGAAGAAAGGATGTTGCTAGATGCTATAGGCTCTTACTAAGAGAGCTTGAGTTAAGAGTACCAATAGCTGACCCTATAGACTATGTTCCGAGAATAGGGGCTTTACTTGGGTTAAGCGGTAGTGTTATGAAGAGAGCAGCTGAAATATTGAAGAAAGCTGAAGAAAAAGGAATAACTGCAGGCAAAGACCCTGCGGGATTAGCAGCCGCAGCAATATACATAGCTTCTCTTTTAGAGGATGAAAGAAGAACTCAAAAGGAAATAGCTCAAGTTGCTGGGGTAACTGAGGTAACTGTTAGAAATAGGTATAAAGAGTTAGTTCGCGAATTAAAGGTTCCACTACCTCCACAATAAAAAAAGTAAAAATAAAAATATTAAGTGTTGAGCTAAAGCAGTTTAGCAAAAATACAAACAATTAAATACCTACTTTTTATTGGTTTATTAGCCATTCTATGCTTCCTTAGCGTATGCATCCTTATAGCTAGTCAACTATTATGATGTTTTCCTCGGGGAAGCCCATTTCCACTAGAAGCTCCTTTACCCGTTCCTTATGATTCCCTTGCAGCTCTATTCTACCGTTTTTAGCTGTACCTCCACATGCAAGTTTTGATTTAAACTTGGCAGCCATTTCCTTCAAATCTATTGATGGGTCATTAAGTCCTTCAATTATTGTTACTTCTCTACCCCATTTCCGCTTCTCAACTCTTATGCGTATCAGCAATTCCTCCTTAGCTATTTCCTGAAATAATTCCGGTGGAAGACCTCCTCCACCTATTCCTAGGTCTTCAAATTCAAACATTCTTTTAAACCATCCACCCTAAAATTTTGGTTTCTACGAAATAGATGTTTTTGGAAGAACTTATAAATTTTTATAGTAGATATTACTTGAGTTAATTGAGGGTATCTAAAATGTCCGTAACTGTGAAGTATAAGTGCGCTAATTGCGGAAGAATAATAGACGCTAAGGAGCTAGAAATTCTCCCGGGAATAAGATGCCCATATTGTGGAGCAAAAATACTTTACAAAGTAAGGCCGCCTAAGATAAGAAGGGTAAAAGCTATTTAGAAATTGTTTTAATGTAATGATATATTATTGCTTCCTTAATTACTTTAGCAGCTAAAAGACTTGTTACATCGTTCACATCAATTATTGGAGAAACCTCAACTACATCTAAGCTTAGAAGCTTTTCATCAATTATATTGTAGAGTATGTCGAAAATCAATGTTGGTATTAAACCTTCAGGTTCCGGATTATCTACTCCTGGTGCATAAGCTGGGTCGAAAACATCCATATCAACACTTATGTGGACTTTCCTGCATTCGCTTAGAAAACTTTTCGCAAGCTTTAAAATATTACCTACAGTGCTTCTTAACATTTGCGTGCTTGTAATGTACCTTACATTCTTTGATCTTATGAATAAGTATTCCTCTTCACTAAACGCTCTAACACCTAAAAACATTATTCTCCTCGTACCAACTATTTCCATTATTCTTCTCATAACTGATGCGTGAGATAGTTTATATCCTAAATAGTTATCTCTAGAGTCAAAATGCGCATCAAAAACTAAAGTGCAAGGGCTTTTTTCTCTAAGTCCTCTTATGATACCATATGTTATGCTGTGTTCACCACCTATTAATACAGGTATTTTTCCTAAAGCAACTATGTCGCTAACGACCTCGGATATTCTGTTAAATGTCTGCATAGGGTCTCCGGGAACAACTGAAATATCTCCCAAATCAGCTACTGGACATTTATCGTAGTCGAAATTTGCTCTTAAAGAAAACGATTCTATAGCGTCCGATGCTTCTCTTATACGGGCTGGTGCTAAGCTTGTGCCCGCTTTATATGTTAATGAGTGTTCAAAAGGTACGCCCAATATGACGTATTTTGCTTTCTCATAAGGTACTGTGAAGCCTCCGAAATATCTTCTCTCATCAGATATGTAAAGCTCTGTTTTAACCATAAACTTCATCTCCTGTTTCGCATAAGCGTTTTTTAGTAAGTAACGTTATCTTAGTAGTAGTTAGCACCATATTAACATAATGCCGCTTAAGGTGCTTAAGTATTGGTCGAGAAAGACCTTTACGAGAAAATAGTCGAATTAGCTGTAAGGCGAGGCTTCTTCTGGCAATCCTATGAAATATACGGTGGAGTAGCAGGCTTCGTTGACTTAGGTCCTTTAGGTAGTGTTTTAAAGAAAAACATTGAAAATAAGTGGAGGCAATGGTTCATACTTAAACATCAAGACATGATAGTTGAAATAGAGTCCCCAGCAATAATGCCAAAAGTGGTTCTTGAGGCAAGCGGGCATTTAGAACACTTCACAGACCCCATAGTTGAGTGTCTTAAATGTGGTAGAAAATTTAGAGCAGATCATTTAGTAGAGGAGAAAACAGGGAAAACCGCTGAAGGACTTAGCCCACAAGAGCTAACAACAATAATAAATGAAAACAATATTAAGTGTCCTGCTTGCAACGGCCCCTTAAGCGAAGTGAAAACGTTTAGCTTACTTTTCAGAACAACAATAGGTCCTTACAGTGAAAACATAGGGTTCCTTAGGCCTGAAGCTGCACAGGGAATGTTCGTAGCTTTTAAGAGAGTTTATGATTCCATGAGGGGAAAGATGCCTTTAGGTATAGGGCAAATAGGTAAAGTTGGGAGAAACGAAATCTCACCTAGACAAGGCGTTATTAGGTTAAGGGAATTCACAATTATGGAGGTTGAGTTTTTCTTTGATCCTGATAATCCAAAATGCCCATTTATTCCTGAAGTCGAAAATGACGAAATAAGGCTAATAACGGCGGAAAGTAAGGTTAAAGGTGAAGATAAGGTCGCAGTGGTTACTATAAGGGAGGCTTTAGAGAAAAACTACATAGTTAATGAGTGGTTAGCTTATTTCATGGCGTTAGCTCAAAAATTCGTAAACGAGCTGGGAATACCGTTTGAGAAACAGGTTTTTGAAGACAAATTACCTCATGAGAGAGCGCATTATTCAACGCAAACATTTGATCAACTAGTAAAAGTTTCTAGATGGGGCTGGATAGAAGTAGCTGGTCACTCATATAGAGGAGATTATGACTTAACGAGGCATATAGGATTCAGTGGCAAGGACTTAACAGTTTATAGGCAATTTGATGAACCCAAGGAGGTAGAAATTAGTGGAATAAAACTTAACATTGGCGCTCTTAAGAGAAAATATCCTAGTGATTTTGAAAAAATAGTTAGCGCTTTTGAAAGGAAAGACAAAAACATAATGCTTGCCGAACTTAAAGCTAAAGGCTACATTGAGTTATTAGGAAGAAAACTTAGCCAGGAATTTTTCAATGTAGAAAAAATAAAGAAAGTTGCTAAGGGTAAGAGGTTCATACCTCATGTTGTTGAGCCTTCATTTGGCGCTGAACGCTTACTTTATGCTACATTAGAACATGCTTATTCAGTAAAGAATGGAAGAGTTGTTTTAAAACTCCCCAGAGATGTAGCGCCAATAAGTTTAGCAGTATTTCCTCTTGTTTCAAAAGCACCCCTAATTTCTAAAGCTAAAGAGGTTTATGAGAACTTTAAGAACATGGGATTAAGGGTAATATATGATGAATCAGGGAATATAGGCAGAAGATACGCTAGGGCAGACGAAATAGGTGTTCCTTTAGCAATAACTATTGACTATCAAACCCTAGAGGATAACACTGTAACTATTAGGAATAGAGATACATGGGAGCAAGTTAGATCGCCAATTAATGAAGCATACATTAAAATCCCACAGTATCTAAAATACAAACTAAAATTTGAGGACCTAGGGGTGCCTGTTAAAAAATAGTTTTTATTTTTAAATTTTAAATATGCCTTAGATTAGAAAGGAATCTCAGACAAAGGAAGGCATAGTAAGGTGTTTAGTTATTATGTCTGAAAATGAAAAAGAGAAAATTATTGAAAGAAAAGTAGATATAAAAGCATTAGTAGCTGTTATACCTCCAGCTAGCAGTTTGGGAAAAGAGAAAATTAGGCGTGAAAGAAGGATAAGAGTGAGAGCCATAGCCGAAGTTAAGGAGGGATTTGCAAAGATAAACCCAACATTAGCTAGTGAGCTAGGAATAACTAGCGCTTTAGAAATCGTTGTTGCTAGAAAAAGGAAGCTTAAATTAACAGCTATAGTTGATGAAAACATACCACCTAACGAAGTTTGGTGCAATACTGACCAGCTTCGAGAAGAGGGCATTGCCGATAACAGTATTGCAACGGTTAGAGCCGCCACTAAATAGCTTTACTAATTTAAGGTCTTTTAAAGGTGTGTCCTAAACAATGTATTATTCCATCTTAAAAACTTATAGTGAACTTGAAGACATTATAGAAAAGCATAGTAAGAAGCTTCACGAAGCCAACATTAGCCTTAAAAACTATCTTAAAACAAGCAGTGAAATACACTTTAGAAGGTTTCTAGCGTTAATTGACCAATTAAGAGCAGATAGAAAAGTCATCGTTAGTATAGCCAAGAGAGTCTCTCAAATAGAACTAGATGGTATGAGCCAGGAAGATTTAAAACAAATACTTGAAACACTCGATTACATACATGCGCTTCTCGACTACCATAGGCTTGTGGATTTAGATGAAGAATTTAAGTTACTTAGCCATGCTCTTGAAAACTCCGAAAACAGCATGCTTAGCTATTATGTAGAAACATTTGAAAAAGACATTTCAGAAGTAAGGAAAAACGTTGCTGAAATAGATAACTACCTTAAATCACTTAAAACACTAATAACTACAACATTAAAGAAAATAAGTGATGAAAAATTCGTTAGCAATTACGTTAAAAACTTATCGTTTAAGTTAAAAACTTAGAGGCTTAATCCTCCTAACGATAGATACTATTCTTCCTAAGACTGTTCTCTCACTAGCAACTTTAACTATTTTAACTTTTACTTTAAACCCGTAATATTTGTCAGCATTTTCAATGAGAATTACGGGGCCATGTGGTAAAGGGTATGCTACATTGAATCTTCTATCTTTATGATACTTATTAACTACAATGGCTTCAACCGTTTTTCCAACAAGATTCTCCTTACGCATCATATTTACTTTGTTAGCTGCATCCACAATAGCTCTACTTAACTTATCCTTAGTAATAGGTGTTCCTGGCGGGAAGTTTTCAAAAGCTGTTCCAGGTAATGGGGTAAACCTGTATGTTGTTATTTTCTCAACACCTAATCTTCCAAGTTCCCTTATCATTTTCACCGTTTTCCTCACTGTTTCAATGTTTTGTCCAGGAAGCCCGTGGATGAAGTAAATATAGGGTTTAAGCCCGTATTTAATGAGGATCTTAGTAGCTTTTAAAACATCACTTGGGAGAACAGGTCTTCCGATAAGTTTGGCATGTAAATCTGAACCTGTCTCGCAACCCATATGTATTGGTGTGTTCTTAAAATACTTTGATAACAGTTTAGCTACTTCATTGTTCACTAAATTTGCTCTAATATTTTCTAAAAGAATAGTAACTTCACCTGATGAAACTTCTGGAATACTAAATATTTTCTCAAAAAGACTTCTTAGAGCATCAATGTTTGCTGGGGGGTTATAGGGGTCAGTTAATGGTTTAGGTTCGACTAGCCAGTCTCTACCGTAATCTAAAATGTCGGACGCGCTTAATGTTACTCTCGTAACTCCGAGCCTTATAAGCTCCTTTATTTCTTCAACAATAGCGTCAATATTTCTTGAGCGAGATGGACCGTAAAGAGCTGGTACTGAGCAGTAACCGCATCCCGGAGGAATATTATAGGGGCATTTTAGCCTTTTCTCCAGCGGTCCTTCAAAACATAAGTTGCAGTTTGCGCATTTCGCTCTCGTGGAAAGCTTAATTAGTGGTCTATAGAAGTTACTGCAGCCTCTTAGAATTTCTACGTATACTCTATAAGCCCAGTATTGGGGATAATCTTTAACAACCCTCGTAGAGGGTTTGTAAGTGTCAAGCATGGTTCTAGGCATGAATTTTCTAGCACCTGTAAACAAAGTTTTCTTCCCTATTCTGAACACAACGCCTTTTATTTTGGAAAGAGCTTCAAGTGAAGGTATAATTCCATCTCTTAAACCATTTTCTAAAAGTTCGTTAAGGGTGGCTTCTCCCTCTCCATAAACTGCTATGTCGAAGCTAAGATGTCCAATATTTTCTATGCCGAAAACTATTGGACCACCTAAAATTACAGGGCCTTTTGCTTTCTTCCTCCACAAATCTATTGCTTTCTTTACAGCACCTATATCTTGGCTCATTGCACTAATTAATAAAATATCGTACTCTTTGATTTTCCTTCTTAAGGTTTTAATGTATTCTTTAAAGGGTTTCACATTAACGTATACTTTATGTTTCTCTAGTACTCCAGCTATTGACCGCGGACCCGCACCTATAACGTCAACTGTGCTTAGTCTCTTTCCACTCCCCCTACCTAAGCAGTCGACAATTAAAGCTTTGATCATGGCTTACATTCTTTTCCTTAAACTTCTCTCTATCTAGCTTTTAGCATGCAGCTAACTTTTAAATACTCGTACCAGTAGAACTCAAAGCGGAACCGCAAAGCCATACCCTAAATGAAAAACCCTAACTACCGATACTGAGCATGTAGAGGTTCATGTAATGTCATACTATGATCCGTCAAAAATAGGTGTTCGTGAAAGTATTGCGGAAATGACTGTAATAGAGCTTCTACAAGCACTCACTAGAAATGCATCTGACTGTCATAAGGAAGTGTTCAGCTTACTTGAAGCATTACATGAAGGAAAGTATGAAATAGTTAAGGTTAAGCATCAGCATGCATTAAAGTTTAAAGACAATACTGAAGAGGCTAAGTCAAAAATAATAGAGTACTTAGTTAGAACAATGCCAAGCTTAACATATAAAGACTTGTTTAGAAGTATAACATATAATGTTGAAAGAACAGCACAGTTAATGGCGGGTTTAGCTCATAGACTAGCTATTATAGCAAGTAATAGCATTGAAATACCTAAGGAATTTACTGAGAGTCTTCTTAACTTCACAAAAAGGTTTATAGAGGAATTTGATGAATTAAGGGAAGGAATATTTATGCTAAATGTTAATCCTAAGATAACTGTTGAAAAAGCAAGAAATGCTATGAAAATGGAGGAGGAACTCGATGAACAATATAGATTGTTTACGTTTAAACTTTATGAAAAATCCTCTGGAAACATGATGGCAGTACTACTATTAAAAGAGATAATAGATATAGTAGAAGACTCAGCGGATTTAACAAAGGATGCAGCTGAGGAACTAATGTATTTAGCAATGCATAAAGTTAGTTAAGTATTTCTTAAGGTTTAAAAATGAGTCCTATGGATAGAAAGATTCAAGCACATTTAGTAGGCACGAAAGTCATTATTTGGGACATTAATGATTCTAGAAAAATTTTCTCAAGCGGTTTCTACGGAAAACCTTTAGGCATAAGGAAACCTAAAAAGCCAAATGAAATAAACTCACCATTAATACTATCACTAATTGAGGCACTATACTTACTTGAAAAGGGTGTGTTAGAAATTTATGATGTGGAAGGTAAGGTAGAGTTTGAAAAGCTACTCAATGTGTGTTTAAAAAATGTTCCGAAATGTATTATGCTATATAATGTTTACAAGGAATTTCGTGAGAAGGGATATGTTGTAAGGTCGGGGTTAAAGTTTGGTGCGGATTACGCAATATACGAGAAAGGCCCTGGAATAGATCATGCACCATACCTCGTACATGTACTTTCGGTTAACGAGAAAACAAGCCCTATAGAGCTTGTTAGAGCAGGTAGGCTCTCTCATTCTGTGAGAAAAAAATTTATTGTAGCTGCAACTAAAAGTGAGCTAGGAAGTAAGGTAACGAAAATAATGTTTAAATGGTATAAGCCATGAACCTTTTATTAAGGATCATGTAACTATTAAGAATAGTATTTCTCAGAGGTGTTTTTCTTTGAAAAACAACTTCAACAATAGGACATCTTCTTTTTCGCGAGCCCCCTTTAGAATAAGGGTTCAGAAACGTGAAAGGAAACCTTCTAAAAAACTATGTTCGCCTCTTTGCCAATACTTTAAATGCGCAAAAAACGCGTTAGTCATTTCAACAAAGTTCTATAGGGGAAAACCTAGAAAGGTTGCTATTTGCCGCTGGACAGGTGATTTATGTATAGGTGCGCGGTGTCAATATGCTTACTGCGTTAAAAGAGCCATGCTTCCTGATGGTACATGCGGTTTAGAGGCAAGAGAAATAAGGTTCCATGATCTTCTTGAGGATATAGAGAAAGAGGAACTAGGTAAGGATGTAAAAAGTATTTTAACTAAGAGGTTCGGTAAAAAAGATTTACTTATGGAGTAAAAGCTCAGCGATGAGACTTAAACGTCATTAACCTATTAAAATTCCTGGAGCCCCGAGATCATCATCGCGTTAGAGCTTAGGATTATTAAGCTTTTTAGTTTCAGTTCTGCGCGGGTTCTTCATAGACTGTTCTCTGACCTTTCGAGCATCATCATCAAACACTATTTCATAATTTACCTCTGGAATAAATATTTCTAATGCTCTAAAATTATGTGGGAGTAAGTAGTGAATAATGTTCGCATAGAAAGATTATCAACTGGAGTTGAGGGTTTCGATAAGCTTATTGAGGGAGGTATTCCTAGAGGATTTTTTGTAGCTGTAGTTGGAGAGCCAGGTACAGGTAAGACAATATTTTGCATGTCTTTCATAAATCAAGGTATAATTGAAGGTGATAAAAACGTTTACGTTACTACTGAAGAATCGAGAGAATCAATAATTAAGCAAGCTTCACTATTCGGTTGGGATTTTGAAAAGGCAATTGATGAAGGTAAATTAGTAATTATTGATGCTCTCATGGGGTCTCCTGGTGATATATGGTCATTAACCAGTTTAAACGTTGAGGATCTCGTAGCTAAAGTTATTGAGGCTAAAAAAGCATTAGGATATGGTAGAGCAAGGCTTGTTCTTGATGCGCTTTCAGCTTTCTGGCTAGACAAGCCAGCTATGGCTAGGAAATACTCATACTTTATTAAGCGAGTTTTAAGTAGATGGGATTTCACAATACTTGCTGTTTCACAATATGCTGTGACAACATCTTTAGGCTTTGGTTTTGGAATAGAACATATCGGTGACGGTATTGTTAGGTTTAGGAAGGCTATTGTGAAGGGTGAGCTTAAAAGGTACGTTATTGTTGAGAAAATGAGGCAAACAAATCATGATTTAAGAATGTACGAAGTTGAAATAGTTGAAGGAGTTGGTATGCGTATTAAGAAACCCACGGTTTATAGAAAAGAAGACACAGTCTTACCTAGAAGCGTTGTTGAAAAAATTATTGAGTCTGAAGAGAGAAAGTATTATGAAATACCCTAATTTACCATTTAGGTTCCCAAAGTTTCTTTCGAGAAGATTTAGTTAAGTTCTCCAGTCTCTCAAGCATTATCTTTTTCTCTATACTTGCTACAAGTCTTCTTGTTCTAATAACTACATCGGGGTTTACACTTATACTATCTATTCCATGTCTAACAAGGAACTCTGTAAACTCCGGATAAACACTTGGTGCTTGGCCACATATTGAGACTGTTCTTCCATATGAGTGAGCTACCTCTATTAAATGAGCTATTGCTCTTGTAACTGCTAAATCTCTTTCATCAAAGTACCCTAGTCTTCCAAGTATTGCTGAGTCTCTATCGGCTCCTAGAATTAGCTGTGTTAAATCATTGCTCCCAATGCTAAAGCCGTCGACTAATTCGCTAAATTTATCAGCTAAGAATATTACAGAGGGCACTTCAGCCATAATCCATACTTTAAAGTCTTTTGATCTCCTTAGGCCTTCCTCCTCCATTATTTTAAGTGCTTTTTCAACCTCCCATGTAGTTCTTACGAATGGTAACATTACCCATACGTTTGATAAACCGTATTCCTCACGTACTTTTCTTATTGCTCTTAATTCTAGTCTGAATCCTGGCTCGTATTCTGGTGAAACATATCTTGATACGCCACGCCAACCTATCATTGGATTTCTTTCTTCAGGTTCAAATTCTTCTCCACCCTTCAATCCTCTATACTCGTTGGTTTTGAAGTCGCTAAATCTCACTACAATAGGTCTTGGATAAATTGCTTGAGCAACTTTGGCAATTCCATCTGCAAGCTTATTTACGAATTCACCAGGCTTACCTATTTTTATTAAGTATAGTGGGTGATAGGCTATCCAATCTGAGATTATGAATTCTATTCTCATAAGGCCTATTCCGTCGAAGGGTAAGTCAATATATTTATCGATAATGTCCGGTTCTCCAAGGTTCATGTAGATCTTGGTTGCTGTGACAGGGAATATTTCATGCATTACTTCCTTAGGTATGCCGACAGCTGCTACTCCAGGAGCAGCTACCTCCTCTTTCTTCATGAGCTCTTCAAGCCTACCTTCATACACTATTCCGTGTGTTGCGTCCACTGTTACTTCCATTCCTGTTTTAAGAACTTGCGTTGCATTCTTTGAGCCTACAATACATGGTATTCCGAGTTCTCTTGAAACTATTGCTGCGTGAGCTGTCATGCCTCCTTCATCAGTAACTATTGCTGCAGCAAGTTTCATGTAGGGTACCCAATCGGGGTCGGTCATTTTAGTTACTAAGATGTCTCCTTTCTTCATGAGTTTAGCTGCTTCCTCAACAGTTAACGCTACCTTAGCAATTCCTATAGCTACACCTGGACTGGCGGGTAAGCCTCTTACAAGAATTTTTCTTTCAGCAGGCGCTTTCATAGGTGCAGCTGCTTTCTCTTCAACCTTAGCTTCCTCTTTAGCTTTCTTAGTGCTCCACACAGTTTCCGGTCTTGCCTGGACAATGAAGACGTTTTGCGGATATAGTAGGTCTTGATCTATTGCCCACTCAATATCCATTGCCCTAGCATAGTGCTCTTCTATTTTTCTAGCTAGCTCAGCTAGTTTGGTTGCTTCCTCATCTGAAAGGGATGGTGCGCTTCTGAACATACTATACTTTCTAATTATCTTCGCTACTTCAGGGTATTTTTCAGCTAATTTCCTAAGCTCTTTTTCGTCAGCTGGTAATTCTACTTCAATGTTTCTTCTACTTATTGGGTCAAAAAGTAATGCTAATGTCTTTTCGTTTACTCTCTTCTCAGTAATTTTCAGAGTTTTCTTGTCAACAACTATTTCGTCGGGCGTTACTCTTCCTTGAACAACTGTTTCACCTAAGCCCCAGGAACTCTCAATAACTATTACGTTTTCGTCTCCTGTCACGGGATGTATAGTGAATATAACGCCTGCTGATCTGGAATTAACCATTTTCTGTATGGCAACTGAAATTAAAACTTTTGAATGATCAAATCCTTTACTTTCACGATAATAAATTGCTCTAGCAGTCCATAGACTTGCCCAGCACATTTTAACTTTCTTAACAACTTCGTCTTCGCCAATAACGTTAAGAAATGTTTCCTGTTGTCCTGCAAAACTTGCGTCGGGCAAGTCTTCAGCAGTTGCTGAGCTTCTTACAGCAACTCTTACGTTTTCTAAACCTAGTCTGCGGTTAAGTTCTCTGTATGCTTCTCTAATTTCTTCTTCAATAAATTTAGGCATGGTAGATTCTACTATAAGCTTCTGTATTTTCTTACTTGCTTCCTCATATTCTTGAGGATCTCCTTTCACTATGGTTTCCTTAAGCACTTGAGCTATTTTTTCTGAAAGCCCTGTTTCTTCGAGAAATCTCTTGTATGCATAGGCTGTTACAGCAAAACCTGGGGGTACAGGTATTCCTGCGCTTATCATTTCCCCTAAGTTAGCGTTTTTCCCTCCAACTATAGGTACGTCTTCTTTTCTTAACTGTTCAAACCATAGGATTATCGCTTTAGACTTATCTACGGATACTGTCATGACTTAGAGCCACCTTAGTACCTAACAATTTTTTCTACCTCATAGTTCTCTAAATATCCCCTATATAACTTGTTTATATACTTTGTTAGTTTACTTCTTCAGCTGGAAGAATTATGTTTTTGATGAGAATTTTAGTTCCTGCCTTTACTTAAGAAGTCCCGTAAGTTCTGAAAGAGAAACTCCTCTTGGTTCCTTACTTCCCAAATATGCTTTAGCTATTTTTCCAGCTATCTCCTTGAGCTTCATCATTACAAAATGTTGCTTCTTACCTATTTCCTCAGCTGTTGCTTCCCATGATTTTGCCTGAAGTACGCGTGAAACGAGAATGTACTCCTCGGTTTTTGAGAGCTTTACTTTAAAGTTAGGATAGCATATAAAGTATGCTCTAGCGAGCTCATACATTACGTCACAAGCCGCTTCATAGGTCATAGGTCCATAAGAATATATTCTTAATCTATCCCAGAGTATTAGGTCAAGCTTAGGTTCATAGTTTGGATTTACTGTTTCACCCGATTTAAGAATTAATAGGGCAACATCGGTTTCTAAGCTTCTATAGCTATCGTGTAACGCATTTATAACCTTGAGTTTAAACGATTTATTAGCTATTTTTACTATTCTCTTAGTTACTTCGGTGAGGGGATGTAGAACTAAAACTGTAAATTCACCGCTAACCGGGTTTCTATCAGGTGACATATGTACGGGAATAAATCCGTTTTTAAGCCAGAATCTAAGCAGTTGCTCTGTTACACCAAATCCTGCACCAACCCAGTCATAGCCTTTTTCAAGTGCTTCCTTAATAATATTTTGTAAAGCAAAACTTCCAATACCTTTCCTCATAACGTCCGGATGAGTGGCTATTCTAACGATTCTCCAACCAACTGTTTTACTAAACTCCCTTATTCTGACGTGTTTTAAAACCCTATCAGGAATTATGTTCCCAGGTATTCTGCCTCCCTTAAGTAGGTCATCAATCATGATGCCCGGTATTGGGCCTTCCTCAGCTAGCTGTATGGAGCATACTATTTTACCTGATGGAGTCATTACAGCCCTTATGGTGTGGTGAGGAGCATCAGCCATCATACCTAAGTCGTCTGGTTCATTTCTGTAATGGGCTAAAACGTATATTCCGAAAAACTGCCTTAACAGTTTCTCTCCGGCTTTAGAAAACCATTCTTCTAAACCAGGTTTCATATATACTAAATTACCTTCTTCTATATGTTTAAGATCTTCATCTGTGAGTTTTTCAGGTTCAGCATCTAAAAGTAATGTATCAAATTGCCACTTCTCAATAGGGTCATTTTCAGAATACCTTATTGGTTCATACATTTCATACTCTACTACTTCTGTTTTAGGATCGCTTTTAACGTACTTAAGAAATCTTATAGAAAAGCCTCTTCCAGCACCTTCGTATCCATGTATTGTGCTTGAGAACATTATTCTTTTATGTTCCCTCCATATTTTAAGCAACATTGGAACCTGAAGTCCTGCAGCTTCATCAACAATTACTAAATCAGCTTTCATTTTCGGGATATTGATTGGTTCCCAATATTCAACACTAAATCTTTCAGATTTAACCTCAATTATTTTCCTTTTCTTCTTAATGGTTCTATAGTTGAGTCCGAGTTTGTCAAGAGACTTCGTAAGAAGCATCATGAAAGATTGAATATTTGCTGGTTTAGGTGCTGTTACTAGAACCCTAACTCTATTCTTCACTTTTCTAAGCTCATTTATGAAGCCTGCAACAGCTATTCCAAGAGTGCATGATTTACCACGGCCCCTATTAGCTGTTAAAATTAGTGCAAACTTCTTTCCACGAGGTTTTTCCATGAATTTTTCAGTAAGTTCTAATACGTTTACTTGGTCCTGCGTGAGTGCTAATTGATAAAGTTCCTTAGGATAAAGTGGTTTTTCAGGGATACTTAGCTTCTTCTCTTCAGATTTTGAAAGGTTAAGAGAACTTTTCTCTTTAAAAGACTTAATGGTTTTCCTATTATCGACATCATATATGAATATTCCTTCATGTTCGAGAAGTTTCCTCTTAAACCACTTCTTAAATATTTGCCTAACTTCTTTTTCAGGATGTTGTGGTGTTGCCAATTCACGTTGGAAAAGTGTTAATGTTTTTTCCCAATCCCTCCAGTTAGGTGTTAGAAGAAGTATTAGTCCTCCTCCCCTCACAATACCTATAAGTCTTCCTATATCGTTAGGTTTAAGGTTTGAGGTTAAGTCAAGAACTAACATGTCGTACGTTGTTCCTAAGTATTCTTCAGTATCTTTATAATCAACGAGCTCTACATATAATTTCTTAACCTTTCTCTTTAAAATCTCCAACACTAAGTCAGCTTTCTTTCTCTCCTTAGGTAAGTCTTTGTGCAGAAAGTAAGCTACTTTAGGGATTATTTTTGTAGTGCTTTTCCAGAATTTATAAAAAGTTAAGATAGTTTTAGCTAAAAAAAGAGCTTGTTTTTCAAAATCCGAGCTTGAAATAACGACCATTCTTCTATGGTTTAACCTATAAGCTACTTTAAGTGAGTCTTTAAGTTTCTTAAGTAATTTAATATATGATGATGGAATAGCCTTACTTAAAGCAAGGGATACTTCTTTATTATTTTTTGACATTTCCTGTTTCCTCGAATTATCAGTATAGTGACAAAAATTTCCTTAAGTAAATGCTATGTTAAAGTTGCTCTTTTAAGCTCATAAGCTAATCTCTCGTACTTTTCAATATCTTCCTTAGTTAAGCTAGGAGGTATCTTCTTTAGTGCTTCGAGAAAATGCTTCATTTCAACAGGTCTAGGTTCAAACTTTTCTCTTAAAGCAGTCATTGCTGCTTCTCTACATACTGCTTCAATGTCTGCGCCCGTATATCCTTCAGTAATTTCTGCAAGTTTCCATAGGTCTACGTCTTCCGCTAAAGGCATTTTCCTAGTGTGAACCTTGAAAATCTCAAACCTACCTCTAGTATCAGGTGGGGGAACATATATTATTCTGTCGAATCTTCCTGGTCTTAGTAGTGCTGGGTCTAGTATGTCCGGCCTATTAGTGGCGGCAATAACAACAACATTCTCCAACTTCTCAATACCATCCATCTCAGTAAGAAGTTGGTTAACTATTCTATCAGTAACTCCCGTAGTATCTGTCCTTACCCCTCTTCTTGGAGCTATTGCATCTATTTCATCGAAAAATACGATGCATGGTGCTGCCTGTCTAGCTCTCCTAAATGTGATTCTTATAGCTCTTTCTGATTCTCCAACCCATTTACTTAGAATTTCAGGTCCCTTAATCGAAATAAAGTTTGCTTCACTTTCGGTAGCTACAGCTTTCGCTAATAGAGTCTTACCTGTTCCTGGAGGGCCGAAGAGAAGTATTCCTCGCGGAGGCCTAATTCCCATTTTCTTAAATATTTCAGGATGTCTAAGCGGCCACTCAACTGCCTCCCTTAGTTCTTGCTTAACATTTTCTAGATCTCCAATGTCATCCCAGTGTACTTCAGGTACTTCAACAAATACTTCTCTTAGCAGTGTTGGCTGTATGAACTTCATTGCTTCAAGAAAGTCTTTTTTAGTAACTTTAAGGTTCTTTAAAAGATCTGGAGGTATAGGCTTTGAAAGATCGACTTTTTGCGTCCTAATAAATCTTCTTAAAGCAGTCATTGCTGCTTCCTTACATAGTGCTGCAAGGTCAGCTCCCGTATAGCCATGAGTTAACTCGGCTAATTCATCTAAATTAACATCTTCTGCTAAAGGCATGTTTCTAGTGTGGACTTGTAATATTTCTTTTCTACCTCTCTTATCTGGCGGCCTAATCTCTATTTCTCTATCAAACCTGCCAGGTCTTCTAAGGGCAGGATCTACAGCATCAGGCCTATTGGTGGCACCTATTACTATGACTTTGCCTCTTTCCTTCAGACCATCCATTAGAGCTAGGAGTTGTGCTACAACTCTTTTCTCGACTTCTCCCGTTACCTCCTCCCTTCTCGGGGCAATGGAGTCGATTTCATCTATGAATATTATTGCTGGAGCATTTTCTTCAGCCTCCTTAAACACTTCTCTTAGTCTTTGCTCGCTTTCTCCATAGAATTTACTCATAATTTCAGGACCATTAATGGCGACGAAATACGCTCCAATCTCATTTGCTACTGCTTTTGCAAGCAAGGTCTTACCTGTTCCAGGGGGACCATACAAGAGAACACCTTTAGGAGGCTCAATACCTAAGTGCTTGAATAGTTCTGGATGTTTTAAAGGTAGTTCTATCATCTCCCTTATTTTTTCTTTAGCCTCCTCTAAATCACCTATGTCTTCCCAAGTTACCTTGGGAACTCCTCTTACGGCTTCCTCCTTAACAGGTTCTTCTCTAATGCGCACTTCTGTTTCCTGAGTTATGAAGACGTTAAATGTAGGTTGAGTTGAAGTAACTACGAATCTTATTGCAACGTTAAACACAGGAATTGTAAGTACTTCTCCTCGCGAAACAGGTCTCCCCATTAAAGCGCTTTTTATGTAGTCAACGAATTCAGGTGAGAAACGTATGGGTTCTGTTGGTGCTAGTACCACTCTTGTAGCTGGCTTTACGTCTTTAGCTCTTCTAACAGTTACGAAATCCCCTATTGTCACACCTATTGATGATCTTATCATGTCATCTATTCTAATAATACTCTGTCCTTCATCACGTGGATAAGCTGGCCAAACTTGACATATTGCTGAACCCTTTGGTCCCTCAACTTCTATGAAGTCTCCGGGGACAACACCTAAGTTTCTCATGTCAACTCTGCTTATTCTCGCTATTTTCCTACCTCTATCACGGGGTTTTGCTTCAGCAACCTGAAGTTTAATTTCACTAGACACTTTTACTAACCTCACACTCAAATAGTCCTAGGTAGTTAGTATATATGCGCCTATTAAACTTTAAGCAAAATGGGCTATTCAATAAATTCTCTACACCAAACTCTCTAAAATTTTTAGATAAACTTATTTAAACTAAAACCCGCTTTAAAATAACACTTCATCGCGATGTTACATCAGAAGGAGGAGGATTCAAAAATTTTTGAAAAAAGAAAAACCTTTAATGAAAAATTTTGAAAATCTTCTTTAACGGAAGCTCATACAGAAACGCCGTCGATGAAAGATACACCAGACTATCCAAAGTGTTCTTAACCGTTATTTCCATGTAATCTGTCACGGGACGAGGCCC
>Ga0190363_1000180_pt1 | contig 35553 bp, 40 predicted proteins | sample 48721867_MG_FD_161272 | JGI IMG/M metagenome (GOLD analysis project Ga0190363, IMG submission 161272) | Hydrothermal vent microbial mat bacterial communities from Southern Trench, Guaymas Basin, Mexico - 4872-18-6-7_MG | ecosystem: Environmental > Aquatic > Marine > Hydrothermal vents >... | reverse complement strand
CCGCGTCTTGAAGGTCGGCTAGGTCGTCCAACAAGACGGGAAGCATGTCGTCTATGAGCCTATTCCTCCGATAGATCATCGTGTAGAAAACCGCTATCGGCGCCACGGCTACGTCTAGGGCGGCTAAAAGCAGCAGCCGTAGGTCGAATCCCCTTAAACCGACCGAGACCCCGTACACCGCTATCGCCAGCCCTACGGCCACGCTCAAACCATAGATTATGGGCTTAGGATGTCTCATCGTCTACCACCCTGAGAGGATCATATCTAAAATCAGGAGCGCAGCCGTAGCCGTCGCAGGTATGAGGAGGTAGATTATCACGTAGGCGAGGGCTATAGGGTCTAGAAACCCTAGTACAAGCCCCCCGACAAGCCCCATAAGGGTGAGCATGGTCACCATTATAACCGGGAAAACTATGAGCACCGTTATGTAGACCTCTGCTATCAGGTTCAGGTTATCTACGAGCTTCGTGAGGTATAACCTTCTGGACTCGATAACTCTCTTGAAAGAAGATTCCAGGAAGCCTCTCATATCCCCCCCGGCTTTGAAAGTGGCCATGTATCCCTGTATGAACTCTCTGAACCTCTCCGATGGGCATCTCATAGCCTCTTCCTCCATAGCGGTTAACGCGTCCAAACCCAGCAGGGAAACATCTCTCAAGACGTTTCTAGCATAACCTTCGACACCGAACATCCCCCCCTCCTTAGCGAGGAAGTCGAAGACCTGCTCTATAGACGCCTCGGCCGAGGCGAGGATCGACATGCAGCCCACGATGTAGGCTAGATACCTTTCCATACGCCTCTTGATGGAGCCGGCTACGTAGTGTGGATAGAAGTAGAGGATGGAGAAAACGGTTACGGGTATGATCGACACTGTTAGGGCTCTAACAAGTATGGGCGGGACGGAGGATACGTATCCCGTCATAAGCTCGGCTACGACCACAGCGACGGGTATCGACACCAGGGTCCAGAAAAGCATACCGGCCGTGTAGACAGGGGGGCTAACCCCTATATACGCCCTTAGAAGGTTCTCCCTAACCCTGCGCATCAAGGGGTTGAAGACGAAGGTGGGTCTACCCCTGAAGACGGAGTACCCTATGTTCAGGAGTCCTTCGAGACGCTTCATGCCCCGGTTCTCCCTTCGTCTTCGTCAAGCGACTCCTCGACGCTTACACGGCTGAAAACGAGTTCAGGTGAATAAGCGTAGCTCCTTATTATCTCGGCGACCTGGTCGAACCTACGCAGGTTCTTCTTAACCATCCACTCTAGTATACGCTTCCTCCGCTCTATCTCCCTCCAAGCCTCTGAGATCGTCATGCCGAGGTTTTTAGCAACCCGCTCTAAAGTTATGCATCGACCGGTGAAGACGAAGGAGTCTGTCCTAGGGTCCCATCTGTAGATGTCGTTCATCAATATATCCTTCGTCTTATAGTCCAAACCCACTATCTCGGTTATGACCTTGGTCCTCCTAGCAGGTAACCCATTCTTCTCGACCCTTGTCTGAACGGTCGCTATGTTAAGCTGGGCTATGAGGTTACGCGGTATGTTCATGGGCGGGTTTTCAAGCCTCCTTATCGCGGCTATGACGGAGTCCGCGTGGATAGTGGCCATGGCTAGATGCCCGATAGATATCGCCTGAAAGAGCGTGTAAGCCTCTTCTCCACGTATCTCGCCTACGATTATGTAGTCCGGCCTCTGGCGGACGGCGGCTTTGAGAAGGTCGAAGAGCGTTATCTCCCTAGCCGAGCTCGTGTAGGCGGGTCTAGTAACAGACCTGACCCAGTTCTTATGGTAAAGCTGAAGCTCCGGGGTATCCTCGATCGTGACTATCTTGAGGTCTGGTTTTATGAAGTTTGAGAGACAGTTGAGCAGAGTCGTCTTACCGGAGGCAGCTCCTCCGCAGACTAGGACCGAAATCCTGTTTTCGATGAGAAACCAAAGCAGGGCCGCTATCTCCGCCGACAAGGTGTTGAGCCTTATCAGGTCGACTATGGTCAACAGGTCTCTCCTAAACTTTCTTATGGTGAACGTGCTCCCATGCCTGGTGACCTGCCCCCCGAGCGTAAGCTGGATCCTGCTTCCGTCTGGAAGCGAGGCGTCGAGTATCGGGTTAGCCAGGGTTATCATCCTACCGGCCCTATGGGCGAGCCGTATCACAAACGAATCCAGCTCCCTCTCGTCGTCGAACACGACGTTCGTAGGTAAGGACTCGTAGTCTCTATGCCACACATATATGGGTAAACCAACGCCGTTGCAGCTGATATCCTCTATAAGCGGGTCCCTCATCAACACGTCTATCTTACCGTAACCGATGAAGTCCCTGACTATATAGTAGGCGAGCTTCTCGAAGTTCTCCTTAACAGGCAGCCTATACTGCTCTATGACATCCCTCATACGTTCTTTAAGATACTCTATAGCATCCTTCTCGTCCTTGAAAGACGACAACGTCACGTCGAGCGTCTCGACCAGGTGGTTCTTTATCTCGGCAAGGACCTTAACCTCCTCCTCTGAGAGGGTGGGCTCCTGAACCTCGTAGACCACCTCCTTGGTCACAGGGTTCATAGTCAAGACAGCGTATGCGTTAGGCGGGTTGATAGGCCAGACCCGTATCACATGCCTAGGACGACCACCTTCCCTACCGCTTTCGACCATAGACGTCTTTCAAGAATTGAAAAGCAGGAAAATTTAAAAACTTAGCTAACCAGCTTAGATATAATACGTCTCGGCGACGCGGCGCATTACTCTACAATGGCTCTAAACATCTGAAAGCCTAAACCCGAAGCTACCTACCGTACGTGCCCACAAGCTTCGCATAAGCTATGACATGCCCCACGCATGCGTTCAGAACCTCTCTAGCCGTCGATCCTGGCGGAAGCTCTAGCCTCCTATCCAAGGCTAGAAGCAGAAACACGTACCTATGCGTCTCACCGGTGGGCGGATAGGGGCCTCCATAGCCTATCGTACCGTAGTCGTTCCTACCTTGAACACCGTACTCCGTCGTCTCCTCATGCGGAACCCCGCTGGGAAGACCGTCGAGGTCGGCCGGTATATCGTAGAGAAGCCAGTGGTAGAATATCCCGGCTGGCGCATCCGGGTCATAAACTATCAAAACGAAACAGGCGACGTCTTCGGGCGCGTCCGACCAAGAAAGCGGGGGAGATAGGTCGCCTGCTTCGTGAGAGTATATGCTTGGAATAGGCTCTCCGTCGGCGAAACCCGGCGACTCTAGCGTAAACCTCAGCTCGACACCTGATATCAGCTCCTCCGGGTTATCCACACCCTTAGAGGTGAAGATGTAGACACCCACCGCGGCCGCGGCTACGATAGCGATCACCGCGGCTAGGACTATGCGCTTTTTCATCTGGAGATGAAACGAGGGAGAAGGTTTTATAAGCTTAATGTTCCACCATGCCCGGACGGCGCTTTCTCGACGGGAGGCTTCATGGATGTCTATATTTATACCGGTGATCACCTGTATTTTCTGGTGTATAACGATATGCTCGACCTTCTGAACAAGATATTCATCTGGTTACAGAGATGGGTTCAGGGGATACCTAGCGGGCCGGCGCATCTATACGATAGGCTCGCGACAAGGTATCTTGAGCCATCCTATGAACACGTCGTGGAGGAGCTTAGGGATAAGACTTCCGGCGGGGGTTTGATAGTCGAAGTGGGCTGTGGAACCGGAAAGCTTCTTCTGAAAATCGCCGAGACCCTGAAACCCATGAACGTCATGGGGATAGACATATCACGTGCGATGATCGAGATTTCTAAGCGAAACCTATCTATAAGCCGTAGCCGAGGGCTCGTCGACCTCATCCTAGCAGACGCTCATAACATGCCTATAAGAAATCAGTGCGTCGACCTCATCCTAAGCACAGGCACCCTCCATCATATACGACGGCCAAGGAGGTTTTTCGACGAGTGCGCTAGGGTGCTTAAGGAGGATGGAGAAGCTTGGATATACGAGTTCTCACACGACGCAGAGTACGAAGACCTCAGGGCTATAAAAACACCACGTATATTTCTTAGGATCCTAGCCGCGTTACACGGCATACCCAGAAGAACCTTCGAGAAAGGGTACATCAAAGAAGCCTTAGAAAAAGGCGGATACCGGTATAAAATCAGTTACCAAGGACTGGTAACGAAGCTCGTACTCGGTAAAACCTAAGCGAAAAATTTACTTGGAAGACCCGTGTAATTCTCCAACGGCCTAGCGCCACCAGAATAGTCTGGAAATCGTCTATACGTAGCCGAATGTGGCCGCCGTAACGTAGACTGGCAGCGTACGGGCCTGTGGAGCCCGGAGGCCGGGTTCAAATCCCGGCGGCGGCCTTTCATTCTTAAAAAGAGCCCTGAATCGGGGCTGTTTTCTTTTATGGATGGGACGGTCCTGGGACTGTCCCGGTTGAGTAAGACGAGCAGGTAGTGGTTCAGCCCTAGCCCGGCTGCTCGGGCTTTCTGTTTGAGGAGTTGGGCTACTTCGGTTTTGAGGGTTATCGTGGTGTAGCCGGGTTTAGGCATCATGATAATGTCGGTGGTAGCGGTGTTTAAGCTTTTAGACGCGTTATAGTTGGCATAGGCGAAACATGGTATAGGCGTCATCTATCTGTGGCTATTTTTCATGGGCTTTTTAATAAACATTCTTGAAAGTCTCGTGTTTATATGATACTACTCTTTCCGTCTATAAACTCATTTTCACGTGTTTTCAGACAATGTAGAGTAGCTTAGCTCTCAGGTCTAAGCTCTATGAGATGTTCACAGAAGTCTTTATGATAGCATTAAGAATATTTTTTTATATGTTTATACCTGCAGTATACTCTTAGAAAATCGACAGAGGTGTATAAATGACGATAGCCCGACCACTGAGCTCGATTGACGCATATAAAGAACTCATAAGGCACATATCTGAACTTGTAAGTGCTGGACAGGAAATCTACCATCTATATCCTCAGAACCCCCTTATCGCACATAGATGGACTGTATTGAAACTGGTCTTTCTTAAATTATACGTACCTATTTATACGTGGATTATCAAACGTAGATATTCATATATGGCTTACCTAGACCTGTTCGCCGGTTCAGGTTTAAACGTCTTTGAAGGGTATGAAAAAGCACCTATCCCAGGTTCCCCGATTATAGCCTGGGGTTTCGCTGGCCTATCATTCGACCACTTGTATTTAGTAGAGAAAAATGGCGATCATAGTCGCAGTTTACAACATAGGATTAAACTTGTCGTTCCGTCTACTCGGTTTACTATTTACCATAAGGGTGACGCAAACGAGAAGGTATATGATATAATGGATGAGATCGAAGAGTTTTCAGGGGCTCACTATATGGCGTTTATAGATCCCTTTGGTTTAAATGTCCACTGGAGTACTATGGAAAGACTCCTTAGCAGTAAAGTACGTGGCGACCTACTTATTCTATTTCAATCACATGTAGCTATGACAACAGCTAAACAGGTACTCAAACGAGAAGCTCGTTCCAAGGCTCTTCCTCGCCTCTTTGGCACTCACGATTGGTTGGACTACTTAAAGAAGAAAATGAAGAATGGGTCTGCACAAGAAGTCGAAGACCTGCTTTTAGAGTATTACATAATGCGAATACGGTCTGTTAGAAAAAAGGCTCGAATATTGACTGTGAATATACGCCTTTATAGGGAGCATATATCATACAAGCTCATATTTGTAACTACAAAAACTAGACAAAACAACCCTTGGATGAAAAACGTATTTGCACTAAAAAGCTTCATCGAAAATGCCAGGCCTGAAGACGTTGATAACGGGATAAAAAATGCACTTGGAAAACCAAAATCTTTAGTAGAGTTTCTATGACGAGATCTTTCTTCTCTCTAACTTAACAATCTATAATTTACAATTGCAGACAACATCTTCCCAGACTCCTTTTGAACCCGGGGGTTCCAATAATCCTTTTTCGACGAGATTCATCCATACATCTAAGGTTTCCTTACACAAAGCTATTGGACCCGTGTAACCAACTTCTCTAAGTTTTTCTATTACGACCGTGTACATGTCTATTCTTATATCCTTTTTGATTTTCAACCCCCACTCCGTTTTTTCCTTTTTAGATAAGTATTTTATCCATTCCTTGTCTGACGCAAAGTTTAACGTTTTCTTAAGCCCACGAAGGCTTCCGATGGTTATCCTTTCAGGCTTTAAACCACATTCAAAAATCTCATTTACGAGTAGAGGATAGTATATCCTCCATGCCGGTATACAAATCATGGGGTCTATTCTGATGCGTATCGTGTAGCCGAGATCCTGTAGATTTTTCGCGGCAACTATTCGATCAGATGGGCTGGCTGTTTTCTTTTCATATCTCTCGGCTACTTTCTGGGGATTTAGTGAGAAGCTTACAATTACGTAATGCCTTAATCTTTCAGCTTGCTGTATAAGGGGTTTTATATGCCTTGTTCCTCCCTTAGTGAGAAGAAGAAGTTTATGGTGATTAAACTTTTCAAGAATTGGAACTGTTAGATCTAAGATACGCTTGATCCAGTTTGGAACAGCTAGGCTATCGGCCAGTTCACCCGCATTCAGCAGGATCTTTAATCCTTGAGCTTCTGCCCATTCTAAAAAACGTTGAAGCTCCCTACTAAGGGCGGTCAAATTTTTTAGCCTAGGCGTTTTATTCCCTCTAAAGGTTCCTTGAAGATAGCAGTAGCTGCACTCAAAGGGGCATCCTATAAACGGTTTAAATTCCCAGAAATGAGGGCAAACAATGTCGCCAGTAGGCTTATTGAATAAGGCTATAAAAGCTGAATTAATCCATTTTCTAGGAACTTTTATCTCATATACGCCTCTCGGTTTTCCAACAAGAGGTGTTATCCTTTTCTTGAAAAACTCTTCCTCTCTAGCATAGTAATAATTCATTAATCCTCTAGATTCAGATACCTCCCCTAAACCTATTTCTATTTTTCCTAAAAACGGTTTCATCTCTTACCCCCACACCTTAATAACCGTCTAGCCTTGTCGGATGTAAGGTTGAAGAATACGGTCAGCACAGCGGCCGTGAGACAGTCCAAGGCGTCCTCAAGGTTCATAGTGTTTCGGAGCAGGCGGCTTAGAAGAACCCAGGCCTCCGGCTTAGACTTGAGGAGCGTGTGAGCGTAGATCAATCCGGCCGTGGTTAGCCTGTACAGGTTCCCGTTTAGACGCTCGACCAGACCCCCTGACTCCATCTTTTTAAGAGCCTCGAGGATTATTTTCTCGTCCATCTAGCTCCGCCTCCTAGGCCGAGGTATCAGGTCTGCTAGGTTGGTGAGAGGCGGGCTCATTATTTCTGTTATGAGCCGTGGTAACGGCTTCCATATCGTTAGAGGGGTGATCAAGTAAGGGGTGGGTTCGCCGGCTAGCCTTAGCTCTGTGACGATGTTTTGTTTGATATGCTCTATCCATGTCCAGTCTATTCTTAATAGGGGGTCCCAGACGTGCGCTATTATGACAGGGTGGTCGGGCCTGACCCGCTCGTACTTGTCGAGCTTGCTCCACTGTACTAGTACTGCCGGCCGATTAAGACGGGCGAGCTCCTGGAGCTTACGCCTAGACTGCTCCAGCGTCAGCGAGCAGCCGGTAACCTCCACGTAGACCGTGTAGATGCGCGGGCCTATAAGCCTCGAGACTTTGAGGTCGAAGGCGTCTTCGCGAGCGCTCCAGCCCTTGATGTAGCTGTTGTCGCCGACGCCTAGGCCGACCCGCTCCACATGGAAGCCTAGGAGCCTAAGCGCGTTTTCGACTAGGAGCTCTCTGGAGGTGCCTAGCCTCCGTCGCCAGCTGTGGACATAGCGTGTTTTAAGATCCACCTTCACCCCACCTCTAGTAGCTGGTTGAGGACCGTCTTCATCCGTGTGATTGTATGACGGAGCCTCTCGGCCTCCTCCTTTAGCCCAAGCGCCTCGGAGGCTTCGAGCAGCTGGACTCCTTCTCGTATCCTCTTGGGAAGCTCGCTTACCCAGAAGAGCCTGGCGCGTTCACTGGAAAGAACCTTCCGGGGGTTGCTGACAGGGGTTATGGAGGCTACGTCGCTGAGGTACTTAGCTATCTCAGCCCTGGCGATCAGGATGTTCAGCTCGTTCTTGACTATGTTTATCTGCTGGATGTTCTGGACTATGGTGAACTGGTTGAGCCTGGTCTGCTGGGGGTTAAGGTGTCTGAGCCATAGGAGGATAGCCTCCTCTATAGCGTCGCACTCTCGAATACCTAGAACCCTGCAGGTGGCTTCAAAGGCCTCCTTGATAGAAGGCCTGATCTTAAACCCTTTTACTATTCTTCTTTCTTCTTTCTTTCTATCTCTAAGAGTTAACCGGTTAACGGTTAACTGGTTAACTCTGAGGTTTTCTTTATTATTATACTCGATCGTGGAGTGGAAATATGAGTTCATATCCATTTCCACTGGAGCCTTCACCTCTCAGCCAGCCTGTCGACCAAGTAGGCTGCTAGACCGGCTAGGATGGGTAGAGCTAGGCATAGAGCGACCAGGTAGAGGAAGTTCCCGGTGAAGTCGAGAGGATTGAGCCCGACCACCCTTCCCCCAGCCACCTTTCTAGAACTCCCTGGCCATGCCGGTTAGCCCGTAGAGCTCCAGCCTCAGCCTCTCTATGTCGCGTTTAAGCCGCTCCCTGGTGACCCCTCGTCTCAGCAGCTCGTCCCTAAACTCGTCGTAGTGCTCCAGGATCCACTCCGCGTCCCTAAGCTCCTCAAGCAGCCTCTCACGCTCCCTAGACATCCTGGCTAAGGCCGCCGACTCTCTAAGAGCCCGGTAGGCTCGGCATGTTGTCCAGCCCTCACGCCTAGGCGCGTAGACCCATGTCCTAGGCAAGCCCCGCCACCTCCCTAGCGAGCCGCTTAATCGTATATGCTATTTCTGGGGCATGGCTACTCAGCTCATCCAAGGCGCTCTGCAGTAGGACCAAGGCTCTAGCCACGTGTCTAGCCTTCAACTCCTCCCTGGCGTCCTCCAGCCTATCTAATGCCTTTAGAAGCCTCTTCTCGAACTCATGGGCGTACTCGTGCTCTTTAGCGAATATCAACAGCCTAGCCCTATAGGCGGGGTCTTGGGTCTTCTCGGCCAGCTCTGCGAGCTCCGTAACCTTCGTGAAAACTTCGCGCCTAAGCATAGCGACCTCTCTCAAAACCATCTTAAGACGAAATATCTGCTCGTCTAAGGCATAGACGAGGGAGTTCATGGCCCTATCACCTCAAGAGCCGTCTCGACCCTAAGGCCTTGTTCTCGGAGCCTTTGGACCGTGTCTCGGAAGCCGATTAGGCAGTAAACTCCAGCCGGCTCTGCTTTGGCTTTCTTGACGAGCCGTAGGAGGGCTCTTATGGTGCGGCCGGTTCTAACCACGTCATCGACCAGCAGCACACTGTCTCTATGCCTTATCGACCCCTTTGGCAGGTAGAGCAGCTCGAGGTTCTCGTCGTTAACACCATAGACGGTTTCGAGGAACTCCTCGACCCCCACGTCCATATGCCTCTTAGCCACGGCCATAGGAGCCTCGAGGGCCTGGGCCACCGCCGAGGCCAATGGTACGCCGTTCACCGCGGTCGTGAGTATCCTGGTGACCCTGTAGCCGGCGTATCGGTTTAGGCAGTCCGATGCGGCTAGATTGAGCACCCACGGGTTGCCTACTAGGCCTGAGACGTCTATCGCTACGCCGTCGTCCATCCTTATCCGGCTTAGTAAGTGAACCTGAAGTCCGCATACCGGGTTCAGGATCCTCCATATCTTCCTGGCTCTGTCGAGCCCGGGTAGGACGTGGCCCTTCACGTAGCGGCTTACAACCGTTATGCCTAGGCCGGTGAGCCGGCTCAGCTCGCGGTAGGTCATCCGTTCTTTAGCGAGACGGAGCAGGTCGACAGCCATCATCCTCATCTTCAGGCTCTGCAGATGCGTCCTCGGAGGTCTCTCGTCTAAACCCCCAGCGCTTACACGGCTACCCCTCGGGCTGGGGACTCGAGAGGTCATCGCACCCGTGTCGAGAGGATTTATATACCTCAGACCACCCATCCTACTCATGGAGGCGGATCACCCCTGCAGCCGCTTCCCCGCCTCGGCTGGACTAGCCAGTCCGGCTGGGGCGGCTAAATAAATCCTAACCACGCCTCCCACCTGACGAACCTCGTAGCCCCGCTCACGTAGATGCTGAACCGCCTTCTCGACCTCTACAGGGCTACACTGATGAGCGCTCTGGAAGTCTGCTAATACGACGCGGCCCCAACTGTTGAACACGTCGCGCCTAGCCTCCCGGAGCAGGAGCTCGGCCAGCCGCCTAGCCTTCAGCCCTAGAGCCTCTAGGATACGGTTTACAGCCTCCTCAGCGCTCCCACAGCGTATCTCGAGAACTCTGACCCTGCGCTCTGCTAGAAGCGCTATTTCTTCGCGATGGTTGTTGTCGAGGTATACGGCTACCGGCGGCTCGCCAGGTATCCAGAGGTCGGGTACCGCGTATCTGACCGGTATGGGCTTGCGAAGCTCAACCCGTACACCGTACCTGACCAGCTGGCTCCAGACGAGTTCGCTCAATCTATCGGACGAGCGATGTGGCTGAGCCTTATGTTTACCCTTGGGCTCGTAGACGCGGCTCTCAGCCCCACCAGAACGCCCTCTATCTCTACTATAATGTAGTTTATCCCGCTTCGCATCAGGCTTAGATGTAAGCTCTCTAATCCACCTCCTCAACACTCGGACAGAAGGAGGCCTACCCGACTTAACGATAAAATCCTCAACCATACGAGTGAGCCTACCACGCACGTCTTCAGAAGCAGATAAAAGCACCCTAGCATGGCGCTCGGTAAGCTTTTCCATAACCCCGGGGTTATGGAAGATTTTCTCGAGTTGGAGCATCTGTAGATGTCGGTAAACCCACATGTGGCTTTTACCGAGTTTCTTACATAGTTGATATGGTGTCAGGCCTCTATCTACAAGGGATTTTAGAGCCTTTGCGACCTCATAGTCGCTCATCTCTTTACGCTGAACGTTTTCTGTTAAAGCTACGATAGTGGCTTCTAAATCGTCCATACGGCGGATGATAGCTGGAATCTCTTTCAAACCAGCCTTCTGAGCGGCTAATAGACGTCTGTGGCCAGCCACCAGCTCGTATAAACCATCAGAGATAGGTCTGACCAGAACAGGCTCTAAGACGCCACCCGAGGATTTAATGCTTTGAACAAGGTCGTTTAGGTCTTCCTGAGGATTAAGCCTCAGCGGTCGAGGAGGCTCTACTATAGAGGTTACAGGAACCATTTCAAAGTGAGCGTGAGACGGCTTAGTTTTCTCGACGTTTACAATATTCATGCCTAAGCCTCCTTAATCCCTTTGAATCTGGATGAGCCCGGGCTTCTGAAGTTCGAGAAGCCTCCTAACAGCGTAGGTTACCAAATCTGCACGACTTTTCCAGAAGGATGGATTCTTCTGGATGATATGGTCGATCTCTTTGACAAGACTTTCCGGAAGGCTCACAGATTTCCAGCCCTTCCGGGGCACCTTTCACGCACCCGTACTATACGAAGAATGACTCTTACTTATAAATTTAACGGCACTAGTACGGTACATTAATGAATAAACTGTTTAAGACGTATAGGAGCATTTTTATAGTCGTACGGTACAATGGAAAATTGGTAAAGATGCCGCGTAAAGGATGGAAATCTATATCCATACCCGTGGAAATGGTCGCTAGAATTCAGAGAGTTATCGAAAACCGGCCAGACCTTGGCTATAGAAGCGTCGCAGACTTCATCATAGACGCCATCAGAAGGAGGCTGGAAGAGTTATCAAAATCACCCCTGGATAGGTAGGAGGTATAAGTTATGGCAGATGTTCGAAGGGATTTGGAAGACCTCTGGGGGAAAATCGAAGAGCATGAAAAAAGATGAAAGAGCTTAAGAATGCGATTGTGTTTTTAGCGAATAGCCTTAGAGAGATTAGGGATATTTTGGCTGTCTATTCCTCTGCTATAGCAACTCAGATTATGGTTGATCACACACTTTTCGAAAGATTACCTCGAATGAAGGGTGAGCAAAGACTAAGGATGCTTTCAATTTCCATGAAGACTATGAAGGAGGCTCATACCAAATCATTAGCATCGCTTGAACATGTTAACGAGGATATAAGAAAATGGTTTACTGAAAATTACTTCACAACCGCTCTTGCCTCTCTACTTATTCCATGGCATTTTGCAGGTGGTAAACTCCAAACCTTTCTAGAAGCTTTAGTTACAACGCTAGATCCAGACTTCTTAAACCTGTTAAGTGAAGAGTATATCCTCCGCTTCTACGGAATCGAAGGTGTTAAAACTCTTAGGGAATTCAAAGAGTTAGTTAGATCTAAGCATTAAGGAAGCCATACTAACGTGGCTAAGTTCTTGGCTGATGCTTCTAAAAGAATAGAAAAGCTATAAAGATCACCTAAGAGAAGTGATAAAAGAGAATTTTACCCATTTTATGGAAAAGTTATGTCCAACTCTTCCTCGATAAGTTTAGGAGGATGAATGACAAAACAGTTACTAGCTGATGCGATCACTTGATCCTTAAATAGCACAATTCCTATTGGAGGGTAATCAATGAAAATATCGACATCCACAGCTCTCACTCTTCCTCGAATAAAACCACTGGTCGCTCCCCAGGCATAAATAATATCCCCTATTTTTGTCTCGGCTACGTTCCTTATCGCGCCAAGACCAAGAATTTCATAGGATACTACATCTTCAGATACCGGCGTCGCTACTGCAGCATCGATTAGATTAACAGGTATTTTTATTCCATTTTCTAAAGCCATCTTGATCCTTTCTTTACACTGCTCTAAATTAAAACCCAACATTTTGACATCTACCCATCTTTCTAGATAAGCAATTGTGTCATCAGGTAATTTACCCCCGTCCAAACGACTGGGTTGCAGTATCGGATCACCTTTAAGAGCCATTCCTTTATTCGCTATTACATGCCAACATGAAAGGAGGAGTGGATTTCCTGTTTTTCGATCCCTAACCCAGCATCCTAATGTCCCTCTTCCTTTTACTGCATAATGGCTAATAGAACAACCTCCAGGTGCAGGTCGAAGTCTTCGACAATGTTCTGGTGGTAAATTTACGGCATCAAATCCTCTCACCTTCTTTGACATTTTTTCTATGTCTGTTTTTACACCTTCTATTTCCTTAGGTATGATCAAATCCCTTCCGTATTTCAAGAGAAATTTCTCAGGAAATTTCTCAGAAACATAAACCTTAATGCAAAATTCATGAGTATCCTCACCTTTTATAATCTTGGTTCCTATTCCAACTGCTGTTACCCAAGGATTGCTGAGTAGTTCCAGACTATACTTTTCCTTGACCCGCTTAACCTTATCCATATGTAAACTCGTGGACATAAACATACCTAGTGGTAATTCATTTATGGAAAATACTTAAAATTTTAAGTTAAAGAGGAGCTAGACGAAACGAAATATTAGAACCACCTCTCAGATATCCGCTTAAAATAGGTTGAGGAGTGAGTATAAGGTATTCGTTACTTACAGGCCTCACATTCCCCGTCAATTATCCCTCCAACTTTGATTTTATCTACGAGGTTTATGCGAAGCCATTCCATCAGCTTTGTTCTCTCATCATTTAGAGCTTTTGCCGCTCTAAGAAATTCCATCGTTTTTTCCATTAAATCCTCGGTAGCAGATAGTTCCTTAATTAGAGACAACCCTTTCTCACAGTCCCTCTTGGTACCAACTATTACTACGGAACCATTCCATTCAAGTTTCCATTTTTCAGAAGGTTTAGCATCTTGTAGTAGTCTCGGCTCGGTTTCTGGATAGCCTACTGTTATTTTCCTTAGTAATATAACAACGAGTCTTCGATAATAAGCATAGGTGTCATAACCTGATCCTGATCTTCGGTCTGGTAACCCTAATTCTTCTTTAAGCTTGCCACACAACAGATTCACAAATTTTTTAATTTCTTCATTATGCTTTGCTATACGCTTTCTAAGATCATCTAACTCTTGATACTTTTTTCGGTATCCTGTTTTCAAATGCTCTTCTATAAACCTTAGACCCCAAAGACAGACTTCTCGTCCAGACAAATAAGCGGCTGTCTCGTCTTCATGCAACTTTTCGGGACTTAGGGCGCTAGGTATGTATCGACCACTTTCCAGCCAAGACTCTAATACCTTTGCTAACCTATCGCTATGAGGTCTAAGTATACTGGCTCTCTTTGAGAGACAGTACTGACGAATTGTATAACAGATTGCTAAACCGGAAATAAAAAGTGAGATAAGTGAAGGAAGTTGCATGTAATCGAGCATATTTTCGAGCATATTTAAACTAATCTACGTTTTCAATCTTAAGCATTACTTCAAAACCCTCCACCAAATGCCCTCCTAAACTACTTCAACAACAGAGCAAATATCACAAGGAGCTGGCTGACGAGATAGATCGGCTTGTTAAACGTAGAATCCGTGGCTATACGAGCCGGAGCGAGTTCGTTAAGGAGGCTATCAGGTGGTATTTGAGAGAAGTATCCAAAAAGCCGATAGACAGCTGATTTCGACCATAGTATCCATACCATTTTCCCGCCACTAGTTCTACACATGTAGAAAAAAGAAGATAAAACTTATAATATAGCGCCTTCAATATGTCTAAACAGAAACATCGAGGCCGAGGCACTATCTAGACAGGTGAAGAGATAGTGAAAAAGGAATCCTCGAAACTAAGGGATTCAAATTTTGAAGAAAAACAAACATGTTCAATTATTCGATCTTTCTTTCTGCCGGAATTTTCACTTCAAGGATCAGAATTTCCCCTACATCTATTATGGGACGAAAGAAATATTACTATACGAATAGAAAGCTTGTTTAACCTAATTAAATTGAAAGAAATTTATAATGTTGATAAAAATAGCCTCAAAATTGAAGAAAATTCTTTATATATCACAAACTTTGAAAAAAATGGATATGTTGGATTAGTTTTTGAATCTATAATTCATGAAAAACCTAGAGTTGAAGCTCCAATAAGGATAATAATTAGAGACGACGATGGAAAAGAACAAATTATAGAGCAGAAAATTTTGCTATTTAGGCCTCATATAGTAGTATATGACGTTCCTAATGAAATAAAATTAATTGAAACCAATGATGAAATTCGATTAGATAAAAAAATTTTGGTAAAAAATGTTGGGGAAGGTACGGCTTTGGTTAAATTTGAGATCTCTGACAAATGTGATATCGTTTTAAAAATGCCTGAGGAAACAGAAAAATTTATAGAACAATTTTCCTATAAGTTCTCAAGTAAACTCGAAAAAGTTAAAAGGGAATTTCCTCAATATATTGAGACTATTAATGGTTTTGAAGAATTTATTTTAGATATCATAAAAGGAACATTTAAAATTGACCGAGAATATGTCGAAAAAATCCAAAAAATGCTAGAAAATCTTGAAAAAGCCTTTCAAGAGAATGAAGATTTCTTAAGAGATATCGCTGAAGCGTTAATTAGTGCCTATTTGTCATCTGTTAGCTTATTCACCGAGTTAAGATCATTTTTGGAATATTTAAAATCAATAGTTGAAAATAAAGTAATTCTAATTAATTCTACGTCAATGATTGAATTGAAACCAGGTAAGAATTTTCTCGAAGGTAAAATATATATTAATGATTTAGCCAGTAATTCTTATGATCCTATAAAAATAACTACTAATATAATTGTTCTTTCATCTCAACCCGTTAGAATACCTTTATACGAGATTTTCTCATGGAGTGGTGTAAAAAATGGTTGAACTTATTCAAACAATTTTTAGTGATAAATACAGGGAAATTACAATACCCATATTAAGAAACATATTGGAAAATGGCTTAAAGCTTATTAACTTACTGAAAAGCGATTTTAATCTGCTTGATCAAGAACTTACTTTCTTATGTCCAGAAAATCGTCAAAAATGGAGGGTCTTATTTAAAAGCAAAAGAGGCTTGCTAGGGGGAAAGAAAAAGTTTCCATTCCCTCTTGTCAAGAAAGTTTCTGTAACTACTCCGTTCTCTCTGGCTGATTTAACATCACAATGTATTAATATGCTCCCTGAAGGAGGATTTGAGCTTTTATATAAAAATCTTCAAGAAGATATTCCATATATTCTTGCAGTTGAATTTGATATCAAAAATCCTAGATTTATTGACAACCTAGTTTATAGAAAGGTTCAAAGAGATGTTCCTCATAAATTCAAAAGGTATTGGATGCAAGCTCAGTTAAGATTTGTAGATGTTCTTGATAAAATGTTTTCAAATATAAGGTTTGAAGATCTTAATTTTGATGTTCGTGTACACACACATGAGGAAATCAGAACTTCTATACCTAAAGATTTTGAAAGAGAAGTAGAAATTATAGTTAAGTGGATGGGTGAAACCGACAGAGAGAAAAAAAGTCACTTAAGTAGGGAACATTTAAAACTTTTGCGTCGAAGAAGAGGCGGCGGAATAAGAAGAGAAAAGTCTGTTTTACATTTACTTCAGGAACTACAAGATATCTTCCTTCCCAAAACATTTCGATCATTTATTAAAGTGAAACAAGATTTTTATTACCACGATTGTTTAAGAGGAGCAGACTACTATGCAGCTCCTTTTCCGACATGGCCGAAGTTTATGACTGTTATCACACGTACCTCTTTAAATCTTAAAAAACCTGCAGCAAAAGGCTATTTAGATTTCGATTACCAAGATTTCAAAAGAAAAGTTGAAGAACTCTTCAAAAGGTTTTTCTAATCAAATAAAGACATAAAAACAAAATATCTAAAAACTAAAACTGGTCGATTTATTTTTGACCACATATAACAAATACTCTGCAACATTTATAAGGAATGAGCTTATAGAGAGTCTTGTCCAATCGGTATTCAAGTTTAACCTTCATTTCACAGTAATACTGTTCAGCCAACGATGAAATGCTTATCCATGGTACATCAAATCTTAGAGGCGTATCACTACGGGGTATATTTCCTACTAAAGCCCTTAAGCTATTTTTCCAATCCAATTTCAAAGGAAAAATGCAAAAAGCCTTTAAAAACTTTGGAATATTTCGAAGAAGACCTTTAAGAGACTAACGAATCTGGGTGGTATATAGATCGCACTAGCGTGGCAGATGCCCTCAGCCGTTAAAGCTACTTCATTTGCGAGTCTCATAACCATTTTTTATTAAAGTTTATTGTTTATTTTTATGAGGGATAAGGTTTGCCACTACAAAGTTTTGAAATAACTTCGTTATACATCTCAACTCTATTTTCTACAAAGTCTTCAAATTTTTCGCTCTTGAGTAAATCGTAGTTTACGAGGTGTGTTTCAACTCTTCTTTTTATTTCTTCTTCCCCAAGTAGGCTTGCTCCAGATAGTTCTTTTAGGTATTCCAATGGGCTTTTCGCTCCAACTGCCCTATTTGTTCGCCATGTTATCAAAATACAATTTACTGCTCGGTACGCTTTATCGTAGAAGTCTTCGATTTTTCGTCGTCTGAACCAGTCCACTGGAAAAATGTGATGATATTCACGTCTTTTGACATTACTAAAAGATATCTTACTTCCATCTGCAATATCTTCAGCGCCTTTCCTGAAAGATAGTAATAGAATAGCCCGTGCGAGCCTATCTCTTCGAGTAGGCCACCCAGCGTTTTTAAGCTGTTCAGTACTTGGTAATGGGTAACGATTCTCGTCGAAACAGGGAACTTCACTCTCATCTGCTCCATTTTCTATAACGTTCTTTAATGCACGATAATCCTGAAAAACAGCAGTGGAAACCGCCCTATCATATCGATTAGTGAAAAATCCCCTCCACAGATATTTTCTCAGAAGGATTCGAATGTTTCCTTCTTCTGAGGGTCTGACTTTTATAGATCCGGCCCAAAGAGCAACTAAGGGAGCAATTATCGACTCTATTGGCAATCGACGAGCATCTAGCACGTATTCACTTTCAAGAAACTCTACTGTCTTTTTAGTTCCATAAATAATTTTATCCCAGTCTTCTCTTAACTTTCGGAAATTCAGCCTTAGGAAATTTGTATGGGTCGGCGCCTTGTCTTGCAATAGCGCGGCAACAGGTAAAACGAGTTCTGAAGGTTCAATATATCGATCGATACCTGTGAAGCGTAACCCAGCAACCATTTCATGTAACGACTCACCTACAGTAGCCTCCATCTGGGCGACCGCGATATCGAAAGCCGTTAGCTTAACGTAACTCGTATTCAACTTAATAAATACCTCAATAGCCGTTTCCGGTGGAGTATGTGGCTCTAAATAAAGAAACGGAATGACGTACTTTGCTATCTTAGCCCGGAATTCCGTTATCAATTGTATAAGACGAATTTGTACATCCTTATTTCCATTAGCTGCCCTCTCTGCCCAAACAATATACTCTGTGAGATTATCTGGATTCAGGATTCTTAAGGGAATTAACCGTCTTTTCCAGCATTCCTTCGGGTTATCAACCCATAAGGGGTATTTTGTTTTACCAACCACCCAGCGAGATTGAGAAACAATATGAGGCTTAGCGTTTTCTTCATCTGGATCAGGAATTCGGACGAGATATGTTCTGTCGGGATAATTGTCATTTAGACTACGCCATATAGCTGTAATACGTTGTTGCCCGTCCAAAAGAAGTTCTGACACATTCTGAGGTTGAGGCGCACCGCTAATTCTTCGACAGATAAAAGGCGGCTCACCGGATACTCCGAGAACCAGAAAAGAACCGATCGGCAGTTCATTGATAATATTATCCAAAAGGTTCTCAATAAGACTTGGATACCAGGATTCAAAACGCTGAAATCTGGGAAGCGCTATTTGTCCATTTCTAATCATCGCCAACCAATCAGATAGAAAGCGGTTCCTTGCCTCCATAATAAACACTTCTTTATTCTGTCTATAATTTAAATTTTTTTAAGGAAAAATTCCTAAAGAGGTATACTTGAACGGTAAACTTAGAATATCCAGTGAATTTACAGGCTCTATAGTACTAGACAACTATTTCCTAGACGGTTAAAAAATAGGGTTAAGGATAACTGCACCCTATGTCTACTAGTAGCTCCTCTACCCGCTTCAGCTTCTCTCTAAGCCTCTCTTCTAGATATTTTCGGAACGCCTCGTAGGTTCGTGGTCCCTCATACTCCTCGATCAGGCTCTGGAACCACTTAACCACCGCAGCTGCCACGATGTTCTCGCGACAGGGCTCCAAAACCCAGACACCCCCCGGGCTCCCACTCCTACATCGTATAGGTATTCAAAGTGAGATGCCGAAATGGAGGTATATATTTCATAACGTACCGACGTGGGGAGGGGGAGGGGTTTACGGAAGAAGTAAATTAAGAACAGTCGATGTTTTCTCTTAATCAAAAGTTTTAAATAAAATCTCAACTTCTCTTGAACTAAATGGATACCAGAAAAATATTTGGCCTGATTCTTCTTTTATCCTCGCTTTCAACATGTGTCATACTAGCTATCAACGTTTTGAATATTCTGAATAGTTCGATGGAAGAAAATATTCAGAAAGGTATTGATTTAATAGTTGAATCAATTACCCCATGGTGGGTTGACGTGATCATACAGCTTTCCAAACTACCAGGACCGATAGCTGGAATCCTCATAACAGCTTTTATAATAGCCTTGGTATCGCTTAAGAAACTTGAAGTATATTAGAGACCCAATAAGTCCTTAAGGTCATTACGAAAAGGTTTATAACAAGGAAACTGAGTTTAGTCGGTAATAAACTAATAAACAGTTTCTTAAGGATGAATTCTAGGTCATTTATCCTTTTTTAGACTATTTAAGAGGCTTAAAATTCTGTTTGCCGCTTCTTCTATACTTTCTCTACTTTTCAAACCTGTTATTATGATTTTTCCGGATGAGAAGAAAAGCAAAGTAGCTTTTTCAGGTGTATAGAGTTTAATAATTACACCTGGGAATTGCTCAGGCTCGTATATGGCACCCTTTACTCTACTTGCTAGAGCCTCGATATCGATTGGTTTTCCAATATCTGCTACAGCAACAATATTACTAATTTTATGATTAGTGAAGTCGTTCTCTACTATATTAGCCTTAATAAGGAGCTTAGTGACGTATTTAAGATCATGAATTGCTTCATCCTCGCTCTTAACCCCCACGCTGATGAGCTTTCCAGAGTTAAAAAGGATGATCTTACCTTTTGTCTTATGATCCTGGAAATAGGCGGCTCTACCTCGGTAAATATGTGGGTCATAATAGAAGCCGCTTAGCCTTGCAACTTTCTTGAGATCTAGTCTCATCCCTAAGTCGCAAGTGACAACTATGTTTACAATAGAGACTTTGGGTTTAACCATCATGAACTCCACCTAAAAGTTTTTACACCTAATACCCCCTCCACTAAAACACTTTACATACCTAATTTGTTTAGCTCTCTTAACCCGCCTATGCATCAGCGCCACAGACTCTGAATTAAGACTATTTTACGTCTTACATTTAAGCTAATTTGCGACTTCACCTTAGAACGGGTTAAGTCATTCCATGTAAGCTGATTGAAGTCATTCCATAAACTTCTCTAAAGGCGTAGACCTAGGCGTGGATTTTCCTTTTCTACGTCTTCTAGACGGCCTTATCTTAGATTCCGCCTCACCTCTCACACTTTCCCTTCTTTCAGCTCCGCTTCCAGCTATCCGTCTCTGTATAAGCATCTCAACCTGGTTTTCGATCAGCATCACAGTTTCCTCCGGTAAGTCTAAGACCTCAGCAATAGCCCGGTCTATTTCATATATCACGGGTTTAAGCTCTTCTATCTGCTCCCTCCTAGATGCCCCGCCTATACGCCTAGCTTCAGACTCAAGTTTATCAAAAAGCGTGGCTAGTTTACCAATTTGACTATCATCAAGCTTTCTAACGTCTAAGATAGGCATATCCCTAGCAACGTTAACCTCAAAACCTATGGGGCCCTTAGCTATGTACCTACCCTGAGTCTCTATGTAGTACTGGCTGAACGATGAATTCAGATATGCTAGCAACGCCTTAAGCCGACTCTCGTCTAGGAATACCTCAAGCTTAGGTATAAGAGCTATTAACGCGTCGTACATGGCTACTGGGAACTTACACATAACGAACCTCGTCTTATACCGTGCTTGACGTATGGCGAATAACGGAGCGGGCTCCACACCTCCCAGGTCGTACCATCCATAGAAGTATCTTCTTTCTTTCTCTCTAACCTTAGCAGCTTCTGTTTCATTGGCGAATCTTCCGCCGCCTCTTGTGCCTCTAAGCCTAGTTATGCACTTAGCTTCTAGAGGTATTCTATGACCTTTCTCGCATCTAAAGAACCCTTCCTCCACTCTAACTATTCTCTTACCGCACTCTGGGCAGACAGGCTCACCCCATTGGATGTACTCTCTAACTTCTCTCGGAAGCCTATTCCTAGGCATGTGGCATATGAACATGAAGCACATCTTATTCCTATCATATAGCTCCCTCCAGTCGTCCTCTGTGAACGTGAAGTAGACAGTATCTCTGGCGCTCGTGATAGCCGGATACACAATAGCCTTATCTAATGGCTTATTTGGATAGCTAAACTTCTCAAGACCGAAATCCTTAACCTTAGATGGCGAGAGATATGAAAAGTCACTGGCACCAACATCGGGACGTTTTCCATGAGATAAAGCCCAAACACTCCAAGTAGTATTTCCTCTAGATGGCTCAAAGAACTCACTTAACTTAATCATAAGCGGATGTATAAACATCTCGCCTAACCCTAGGAAAACGTTGATCCATTTTTCACCTCTAGGTATATCTCTCTGCTTTACCACTCTAACGTATAGTTTATCTGATTCTCTCTTCCAGATGGTCTTAAGTATCTCATCTACATCTATGCTTTCGACGTGACCCGGTATATGGATGAAAACAACGTCGTTCTCTGCTCTTTTAGAGGCTTCTTCCTCCCTTTCAAGCAGGATAACGCATGTGGATATGAGAGCCGTGAAAAGTCTAAGCGTGAAATCTATTATGACTCTGACCTTATAATGGTCTAAAAGAAAGTTTCCAAACCCTACACCATAATCAGTCTGCATCCAAAGGTTCGATATGATCATCCCTAATCTACCACGGTTCTTGAGAAACTTGGTGGCGTGAATAATCCAGTAGGTGTAGATTCCAGGCTCAACACCTCGAGCCAGCTGAGGCGTAAGCCCGTACTTTCTCATAATACTCCTAAGCTTATCTCTTATAACGTTCTGGGTAGGTTTGGGTATCTCAACCCACCGTGTGTAGGGTGGATTGCCTATAACAACATCGCAGACTGGTATTATCATCTCTCTTCTAAACTCAGTACCTGCCGCTGTGCGGATGGTGTAGGGCGCCAGTATTTTGGTTTTAGGCTCTACACTGAAGAAGTCATGCTCTATAACGTTAAGTCCTGTAGCGGGGGGATCTGACATCTTTCATAGCTATGTTCATAGCCGTGAGATGGGCTGGAAACGGGTTAATATCCACACCGTATAGCTGGGCTATAATCTTCTCGTGAACACCCTTGGGAGGCGGAATAGCATACCTACCGGTTTTCAACCTTAACAAAACCCTATAGGCAGCTAGGAGGAAGCCGCCGCTTCCGCATCCAGGGTCGAGTATAACATCGTCGGGGCTTCTAATAGCCCATTTTGCTATCAGCTCGCATATTGCCGGAGGCGTATAGAACTGTCCAAGCTGATGCCTCTCGGTTGGAGGAATAAGCTCCTCATATATGTAGCCCGCATACCCTCCTATCTCTTCAACTTTTATGCTGTCAAGCGTCGAAATAAACTCATTAACATACTCCAGCACTTCCTCTTCATCCGGAAAATCAATCATGTCGTATACTCCGGTCTTGAATATCGGCTCGAAATCCTCAGTGACCTCTATGGCGCGCTCGAAATAGTCATTTAAAGCCTTCAGAAATTCTGTCTTAGAAGCTGTGGGAAGATTAATCATCCTAGGGAGTCCACGATACTTCCACTCTAGAACTTTGTAGAAAATGAGCTTGTTCATGAGGACGTAGACCATCATCCTGGTTAGGCTCGATATATCAGGCCTATATCCAAGCCGCTCCTCCATCTCGTTAACCTTTTGTTTAAACTCGTCGTCACGCTCCATTCTCAGCTTGATAATAGGTTCACACTTCTCACTCAATCCTTCGACGAATTCCCTGAGAAAGCCTATAAGAGCCCAGCCCGGTTGGACTCGTGTAACTTTGGTTCTCAGAAAGTCTTTAGCCAAGATATCGAAAAGTTTGGATATGAACTCTTCTGATAATGTAAGCCTTCCATGAAATACCAGATACTTCAAAAGCTCCGTAAACTTTCCAGGCTTGACGACATTCTCATAGTCTCTGCTGAGGACTTTATCTAAGTTAACGAAATCCATCAAGTTCTCAGGCGTCTTAAAAACAGCTATTTCCTTGGGGTTAGCTGTCGCGAAGAACGGTATTCGACCTCCGATATCCGAATACAATGCTACATAGCTTATCGCCTGGCCGACCGTGGCTCTACCCAAAGGCTGGAAAAAGCTCCTAGTCCTCAACCTTGGACGTATAACCTCCCTCTTCGCCTCTAAAACAAGGAAGGGCTCCCCAGAGCGTAGAAAAACAGTCAAATCAGGCTTCCTAGCGTCGATCTGGAAATCCCTCTCAACCTTAGAAAATTCTAACCCGTCAAACTTGTATCTAGATATGACGCTTTGAATAACATCCCTAAGCCTATCCTGAAACGGGGCCTCCCTACTCACGAGCCCCTCCTCCGAGTACGGAAAATGACAAACCTAGACTTCTCGCTCTCATATACGTTGAACTTAGCACCGCATAGACTACACTGATACCGCCTAACCTGGTAGAACCTGAACCTCCAACTCTTCAAGGGCTCGGCTTCAAACTCCCCACCGCAGACAGGACACCTAACCATAACAAACCCTAACAAGACTTTACTAGCAACGTCTATTTTTAACTTTGACCTTCACTTTAAAATTCATTTTCTACCCTCAAGCTTGTTTGTTATAATCGACGTTTACCATTTAAGGAAAGATCAACGCAGTTTCCTAGGGGTAATGGATTTTAGGATTTTATGGTTGTCTTCTAAATACTTTGCTAGGCAGGTAAAACACTCTGAGTGACGCCTTTCTGGTTGTGTCACGATGACTAAAGGAGTGCTTTTCCTATTTGACCATTCTAGTAATTCATAGATTACTTCGAGGTCTTCCCTATGTACGGTTTGACATTTTTTACCCGAGGTAGCGCATAAATTCTTTACCACCTCTGTCCGGAAGTCCTCTACTTCGTAACCGAAGTCTTCTACGTTAATCTCAGTTCTCTGATATCTAGGAATATTGAGGATTGAAATTACACCTTGAAGCTGAAAATTGAAAAACCTATTTGAGTACATTTTACTCATTAATCTGAATGGAAGCGATCCAAATCTTTTCTTAAGCTTCCCAGCGATTTTCTTGGAAGAAAGTCGAAAAGCCTTTTTAGGTTGTATATTCTCTAGTTCCATGACAAAATATCTGAACAGTGCCACGTCTTCTTCATAAAGCCCTTCGCCTCTGGCCAGGCAATCGATCTTATTTTTCATATCTTTAAGGTCGCCGAAAAGATTATCCCTTTTTCTTCGGAATGCTCTATCTATACTGACTTTTTGTCTAGTGGCAACAAGAACACTTAGACTGCTCCTTTTTTTCGATAGTAGTTTTAACAATTCATCCAATTCCTTATTAATGACCAGATGAAATCTGTTATCCTTTAGTCTAGCTTTAGGAGCAAAATAATACCAAGTATCGAATGAAACAAACATTCCCTATCTCGATGGGAATTTTAATCCGAATTCCAATATCTAATGGCTATTTTCTCTAGCTCATCAAGCTTTTTCTCTATATTACTTCGGGCCTTCTTGATAATCTCATTATCTTTGAATCTATCTTCCAGAAAACCTTCGAGGACTAAGAATCCGTAGATGCAGATGTAGGCGAAGCCCTCCATGTACTCGGAGTCGTTAGATAGATTTTCCCATTTATCGACAAGTTGATTCAGCGTATCCGCCACCGACAGTATGTAGTACAGTATGAATGAATCTAGAGACGAGCTGGTTTTTGCTTTATACTTAGAACGCTCGATCAGCATGTCTGCAAGCTCGTTCAAAACTCTTCTCAGATCCTCTAGAAGATTCTTTCTATCCTCTAGGCTCATTTCCTTTGATAGCTCCTCAACTTCTCTCTTATCTTTACTCGAAAGAGCTTCGAATGAACGCTTTACGATGTTTTCCATCTCTTCGTACTTGAGCTCCTTTTTCTTTTCGATCGTATTCAGTCCTTCTGCTATGAGTTTCTCACAGAATCTCAGGAACCCCCTCTTCTCTTTAATCTTCTTGAAGAAGAAAACGGTGGGTATACTGAAATTATATACAGCGGTGGTAAGCAGCGCGGGTTCGACTACCTCCATTACTACCATTTTAACTCCTCCCCCAATTCGGCGTTTTTAACTATATCTAAGCTATAGACGTGGTTTAGGATATCTGGAAGAGGCTTATTCATGTACTCTTCTAAAACCTTGTCTACAATTTTCCGTATATCTGTTGAAATCCTCGGCTCACTACGACATGTATAGAAGTGTCCCACACCCGCTACATGTTCCGCCGCTAGCTCACCACGTTCCTCCAACTCGTCCAATGTATCAAGAACATCTACAGAGAAGGGGCCGAAAAGCCATAGCATCCATTTTAATCCGGTTAAAGGCTTCCCGCTCTCTTTATGAGCCTCATAGTCTGCAAGGAAAAGTAGCTTCATTAGCCTAGTCCGCCCTATACCAACTTTATTCCTGCTCCAGAAGCGGTACGCTATAAACTTTATGAGGCTACCAAGTGAGCTACGGCGTTTGATTAGAAACATAGCGCTACTACCATTTATATAGGTTTATTAAGGTTAGGGTATATAAAAATTATACACCTCCCCACCATCACAATGCTAACATGTTCTATTCGGTTAAGAAATCCGCTACCTCCCTGAGGCTTCCTTTCCATCCTAGGGTCGCGTCAGCCGTTGCGAGCAACATTTCCTTATACTTCTCTCGATCATAATACCGGTGAGCCTTGTCTATAAGTTCGGCTGGTAAGACTCTTCTCATAGGGTTTACGTGTCTGCTGTTTACATATATGAAGTCTATGAGTGTTCCCTGCTTGGGTCTGCGACCTTTCCAGGCCATCTGTATGGCGGCCACTATATGCGGCTGCTTAGACAAGTACCCCTCTATCGGTTTTCTAAGAGCTTTCCTAACCACTAGCTTCTCTAACGGCACCTGGCCTCTAGCTATCTTCTTCAGGGTTTCGGATACATACTTACGCGCCTTCTTGTACTGGGTTTTCAGCACGTCTTCGACGGTTTCGGCGTCGAACAGTATTCGCATAAGCTGCTTGCAGAACTCTTTTATGAACGGTGGGCAGTCTCTACGCCTGGGTGCTATACCCCTGTAGTGTAGCTCGCCTGAGGTGAGTATTCCATAGTAGCGTTTGACGGCCTGCATACTGGGCCTGGTCTTAAGCGGAAGAAACACTATGAACCTGTAGTGGTGGTCGAGCGTCATCCTTAACCCGGTTTCCTCGGTTATAAGCCTGGCTAATCGCTCATAGTCTTCGCGAGAGGCGCCAGATTTCTTGACGAATATCGAGTCCGAGTCAGCATACACGACCTGGAACCCCTCCCTCAAGGCTATGTTTATTGTTCTAGCGAGCACTTCACGGGCCCTGTTGTTTATCTCTAGGAACGTGTAGACGTTTCCATACCTGTTCACGTCGCAGCCCGAGAACCCGTATATGCACACGAGGATCATCTTAAGCGCCTTCTGCCTCTGATCACACCACAGATATTCCAGGCTATCCTCCGGGAGGCTTCTACGCAGCCGCTTGAAGTACAGCCGCCTCTCTAGAAAACGCCTAGTCAGCTCCGGCAGGAACCCAGGTCTAGACCCTTCCTTAACGCCCTTTGGTCCGGTGTTCTCGTAGGATATGTTGTAGCGTACTATGAGGTTTGGGTACATGGATTCGAAGTCGAGCTCGGCAACGTTCTCATGCAACCCTAGCACAGGCGACATAACCAGGCCGCCCCTATCTCTCAAGATAAGCTGCCTAGCGGTCAACCCCTCGCTGGGGTAGCTTCTAAGCCTGGGGATCAGTATACCCTTTCTAACCGCCTCGTAGCACTGACGGGAGTCTATAATCCGGCCTGCAGGCCACCTGGAAGCCAGCCCCAGGGGTAAACGTGCAAAACGACATCTCTCTGAGAGCCCTGCTAACCCATACTCCTGGAAGCAGTTGAGCGGGATAACAGGTCTACCAGCCGCATACAGGCCGCCCCTGTAGGGATTAGCCCGATGGTCTTCACGGCCTAGCTGGAGCTCCACCCCAAGCCGTCTAGCCCTCTCGAGAAGACGGGTGAACGTACTGTCCGGGCTAGGCGCCACTAGAACATCGGGGTCGCCCTCCCGGATCATCTGGGCTAAACCCTCTAGAACCTCTCTTTCCCCACCTTTCAGAGTCATAACTGGCTTAAGCCTATCATTCAGGATCCAGACCCTAGAAACGGAGTTCCCATCCGGACCTGTCTCTACCTGGAGGATGAGCGGTGTGAAGGGCGGCGGCTCGACCTTAAACCCCTCGTCCACCGGCTTTAGACTCCTAAGCATACCGTCCTCCGAGTATTCGACCTCGACCTGCTCTGTAGGCGCGGCTTGCTTGCTGAACAAGTACCTCTGTATGTGGAGGATGTCTACGTTAAACCACCGGTCTACAAGCCCTAGGCTTTCCACATCTCTGACAACCCTTCTGAAGCTACCCACCTCGTCGACGACTACGTGGACGACCCTTGTCTTCTCTTCGGCTGAAACCGTAGGATACTTTTCGACAGGCTCCGCGTCTACCACGTTGGGGTGCTGCCGGATTATACTGGCCAGCTCTTCGACATCGCATCCGTCTCTAGGCTTGACGTAGAAGTCTGGAAGATACCGGTCCCAGAGCCTAACCACTTCACCGTAGTCGGTTTTAATCCATAGAACCGTCCTGTCGCCGCTTATATAGACATCTAGCAGCCACCCATACGTCTTCACGGTGAGCCGCCTCTCTCGAGCCTCAGCCTTAGCCTCTCAACCTCGGCCTGGAGCCGCTCCACCCTGGCTAGAAGCTCCTCCAGGAGCCTCCTGTTATCCACCGCAGCCGTCAACAGCATGTTGTCCATAAACGCCGGGATGTTGGAGCTGCTCATAGCCCCTACCTCGCTCGCCCAGGCGGATACCAGGCTGTCGAACGCCTTTCTACGCGCCTGGCTTGCTAAGACATCCCTGTAGTAGCGTCTCAGGTTCTCGATCTCCCTCTGCAAAGCGGCTCTGAAAGGCGAGGTTACTCTACCCAACCCTAAAACCTCCCTAACCGTGAACCTTACGCTTCCAGGGGGCCTGCTGGGGTGTTTAACCAGGACAGCCTCGCACGCCAGCTCCCTACCACCTATCCTCCTGACATAGACGAGCACGGCCGGTAGATGCTGCAGGTATCGCCCACCCTCAGGCCTAGGCAGCTCACCCCTCCTAGAGAACCTGGGCCTGCAGCCAGCCACCATAGCCACCCCATGCTCCGCGCAGCTCTGCCACAGCCTCGAGACGACGTGTTTAAGCCTAGCCAGCCTCTCTCGACCAAGCCTTCCCTCAGCTCTGAACAGGCCGGCTATATTATAGACGAGCAGCAGCTTAACCCCCTGCCCGCCCGTTATAAGCCTGGCTACGTCTTCGACGACCTGCATCTGCTGCTCCCCGCTAAACGCTAGAAACACGTCGACCCTATCCAAGGCCTCTGCAGGGTCTAGCCCCGATGCCTTAACCAGGCTGGTGAGGAGGCCGGTGTCTAGGACGTTCTTCTCGACCCTGTAGCTTCCACAGTATAGGTAGACAGCTCTACCGCCGAACCCTCCCATGCCGACCGGTAGGAGGCTGCTCACGAGTATCCTGTATAATAGCGGGTCTAGGCAGCTCTCAGAGCCGTAGAACAGGTGGAAGACCCCTAGCCTTATACCTCCGCCGAGCAGCCTGTCTAGAGACTCTACACCGGTCGACAGTCTAGGCTCGCTAAGCTCCAGCTCCAGCAGCTGAATAGCCCTCGTGAAGCCTGAAGGCTCCCCAGGGTTCGCGGCGGGCTTCAGGGTCTAAGCCTCCCCCTAGCCCTCCGGTACATCCTCTATACCCCTACTGGTTATCCTGAAGACCGCTGTACGGTCGGAGGGCAACGACGGGCTGTCGATCACCGTAGCCTGCCTTAGATTACCCTTCTTCTTCCTAAGCAGCACCCTATGCGTCGACGCATGCGCTAGGACGTTGCCTCCGGCCGGCCGGTTGGGGTCTGAGAAGAACGCCTGGGGGTTCGCCAAGACCTGGTTTGTGACGACGACCGCTAGATTGTACACCTCGGCCAGCCTGAGGAGCTTATGCAGGTGCATGTTGAGCTTCTGCTGCCTCTCAGCCAGGTTCTCACGCCCTACGTACTCGCCGCGGAAGTGGCTCACCACGCTGTCGACCACGATAAGCTTCACGCCATGCTCCTCTATCACCCTGCTGCAGTTGTCGACGATAAGTATCTGATGGTCGCTGTTGTAGGCCCTCGCATATATGATGTTGTTTAAGACCTGCTCCGGGTCCAACCCAAGCCCCTGAGCCATCGCATACACCCTCTTAGGCGAGAAGGTGCCTTCGGTGTCTATGAACAATACGCTTCCCTCTAGGCCGCCGCGCTCTTTAGGTAGCTGACACGTCGCGCTCAGCATCATGCATATCTGGCTCTTCCCAGCCCCGTACTCGCCTATCAGCTCGATTATCGCCTGGGTCTCGACGCCGCCGCCCAGCAACTCATCGAGCGCCTTGCAGCCAGTCGTCAGCTTCATAGCGTTCTTCCTCTGCTCGTACAGCTCCTTAGCCGTTATGAAGTCCACCGATACTAGGCTCCTGGCGGCGTCTAGGACGCGCTCCGCCGTGTCGTCGCCTATACCGCTCTTCTGGATAAGCTCCCTAAGAGGTGTGACCACTATGCTCTCGACCGTGTGGAAACCGGCCTTCTTGAGACGGTTGATTGTGCTGCCGCCTAGACCGTTAACCCCTTTAAGCACGTCTACAGGCTGAAGCTCAGACCTAAACATACCCAGCAGGCCCCGGCTGAAGCTTAGCCGAGACCTCTATATATACACCCACGTACCCTCGAGGGGGGAGGGGGGGTCTAGACTTTTTCTAAAGTGGAGTTGCAGGAGGGTTAGACCCTATGGTCCGCAGGTAGGCTAGCTTCCCCGCTTTAAAACTTGTATTTAGATGTATTTTACGGCTTTGAAGAAGTCTAGTAGGTGCTTCAAGACCTCGTTCTGCAGGTTAAGCCGATATTTCCGCGGCAGGTAGGGAAGCTCTTCGACCCAGCCTATCGAGACAAGCTCTCTCAGGTTTTTTCTCAGACTGACGGGTTTTGCATATGTTCTCTTCTCAAGCTCATATTTTGTGAATGCGCTTCCAGGTTCCGAAGCGAGCACTCGGAGTATTCTCAGCTTAACAGGATTGCCCAGTCCTTTTTCAACCACGGCTATAACGTTATCGTTCTTCATCTAGAAGCCCGCCCTTTAGCCGCTGGATAATGTTGACTAGGAAGCGGTCCAGATCCTCCGCCGGCGCGTTGCTTATACCTATCCGGGTTAGGCTTCTCACGTCGACTATCCTCCGGTCAGCCAGGTCCTGGACGTACTCGTCCACCTCCTCTATGGGCTCGCGGCCGTATTCCTCACAGACTATACGGGTCATTTCCCTTATCTCACGCAGGGGCACGTACGGCGTTTTTCTAAGGCTGAGGGCTCTAGCCAACGCCAGCAAAACAAGCTTCTCTTCATCCGGTAGACACAGTATATCCTCGGTCGTGAGCTGGGGATGCGTCTGGCTGTGAACCCTCCTCACGTGGTCCGGCCTTATCACCGGACTACCCTCCCTGTCCGCCAGAATACCCGAATATAGCAGAAGGTCGAGCGCATACCTCATGTCGCCGTTGACAGGCGGCTCAGCCGTCACGTCGGCTATGAACTCCAGTATCTCGTCTGAGTAGGTCCCGGGGTAGAGGGCTTCCTCTGCACGCTTAGCCAGTATCTCTGCCACCTGCCTAGACGTGTAGGGCTGGAACACCAGGTACACCCGGCCTAGAGTGCTCAGCTCGGCTGGGTCTAGAAGCTTGTGGAAGCCCCGCTCCCTAGCCAGGAAGGCGGCTCCGACGACCCCGCACGGCCTCCCAGGTGTGAGTTCGTTAAGCCTGGTGAGGTCGTATACCACACCCTCGCCCTTGAAGTGTCTGACGTAGTAGTCTATCTCGTCTATAACGAGAAATATCCTGAGCCCAGTATCCTGCAGATACCTTACCATGTTTCCGAGTATTTCCTCGGCGCTCAGGCTCATAGACACGAGCTTAGGGTCTATCTTCCGGACAAGGTTGCGGTAGAGGACGGTCCTCCTACCCCCTTCCACCCGCAGGTTCAGGTAGACGCTCCTCAGCTTCAAACCCGCCTCTCTGCCCCGGCTCTCAAGCCTGCGGCCGAACAACCTGAGCGTACAGGTTTTACCGGAGCCGGCTGGACCGATGACCTGGACGACCCGGGGGAAAGCCTCCATAGGCCTCTCGAGGACGTGCTTAAACATGTCCCAGAGTATGCCGAGCTCAGCCTCCCTATGCGGGAGGCTATCCCAGACGGTCTCGATAGGGAAGTCTGGGAGCAGACGGTCCCGGGCCTTGAACACGCTCCTACGGTTCACAGTTTAAACCCGCCCACCCGCCTCAGATAGACGTTTTTAACACGAAACCCGTCAAACAGTCACGACTGAGCCGCCTCTTTTAAACCTGTGTTCGCCAGGATTAGAGCCTGAGTTCCCTAACAAGCTCCTCGAGTATATCCAGCTTCCTCTCTTTAACAAGCCCGAGCAGCCCCTCAAGCTCCCTCCTAGCGTCGGCCAGCGAGCAAGCGGTCCTAACCTTAAGCAGGGCAAGCTCGAGAGCATCCTCAAACCCACGCTCATAGCCCCTAAGCAAACACCCTCCCCAGGTAAAAGATGGAAAACCAAGACGTATATAAACGGCCACGTACCGTCAGAGAGGGGGAGGGGTGAAACACAATCATATAGTGTTATTCTTTCTCTTCTCTACTCCTTTTGTTTCTTTTACTATCCTGTATTAGTGAGCCTTTGCTTCATATTGTTCTTTTCCAGTAAAGATACAATAACTCTTATAATAGCTTCTTAGAAGTAAGATTTTCACAGCCTAATGCGTGATGCTGTAAAACTGTATGAGAAAATGGTCGCCCAGAAGATTTTTTCATGGTCGAAAAGGCGGACCCCCTTAGACATTATCGCGGATATTCTTGCAAACGCCTTAGAACCGTGTCCTAAGACCAAGCTCGTATGCCGCACAAACATCAACTTTAAACTCTTTCATAAATACGCTAAACTCCTAATTAGGAGCGGCCTTTTGGTTGAGAGAGACGATTCATCATATCAGACGACGAGAGCAGGATTGAGGTATCTAATAGAGTATTCACAGTTATTGAAAATACTCACTGGTTCTAAACTCCCCTCTTCAAGAGGTCGGCGAACTCCTCGACGGCCCTAACCTTCTTTAACCGTCTATCGAACTCTACTAGATTAAAGCGTGAGAGAAATTCAACAAGGTCCAAGGTTAGGTTCTCTGGTAGTCCAGTTGACTGAGAGAGAGCAACTGTATCGTGCCATCGACCATCTGAGAGCATCCTGAGGAGCGCACTCAGCCTATCCCACATCTCTCTTTCATCACCCAAAGACATTCAATGAATATCTATATACTTCTGCTGAAAAATGTTCTTTAGAATATTTTTAAATGGAGCAGGGACGGCAATTATATAATAACCAAAACACGAATTACTGCTTTCTCTTAAAGAACACTGTTACTTAACAATATTCCGTAACATCTTTAAATAACTTAGATCAAAGTCCCTAAGGGCATTCAATGTCCATAAAGAAGGGAGTTGTACAGATACCTGTCGAATACGTCGACCTTCTCTCATCCTGTCCCGCAGGACTACTGCTTAAAGACTCGCTTCTGGTGCCTAGGCCTTCAAAACGGTTTAAGCTGCTTAAGATAGCCTGTAAACAAGGCGTTGCCAGGGCATACCGGGTTCTTAAAGACTGGCTACGCTCTAAGCCTACTGGTGAAGTGAAATTCTATATGGAAAACGAGAGAAGCGTCGTGTTGACAGATGGAAAGCTCGGGTTTAAGTACAAGACCACGTTCCCCGTCAGGAGGCTGAACCTTCCAGAGAACATCTATGTCGAGCCGACACCCACAGCGATAACGCTTACGGAGGCGATCTTCAGACAGGCGTCTAAAGAGCCTGAGCTCTTCCTCATACTCACAAGATGGCTTAAAACCTACGAGCCCCTCATAGACCCACATAGGATCCAAGAAATAGTAGAGATGTTCGCAAGGGACATTGAGAAAGCTTTCATGCTCCTAAACCGTCTCGAGGAAAAGTTAAACAGTGTTAGACGCTCATACACCTAATTTTTAGATTTACACATTCGGAAAGCTTCTTGAAGACCAAGCGTAGGTTGAGCAACGGTATAAACCTAGGTAGTGTCGCTAGAGACGTATATTAGATCAGTTTGAAAGCGCCTATACAGTTGATCAAACAGTCGTAGCTTAGTCTATCGTTATTTTTTCTAGCGCATCTAATTCCCTAAACTAGATCCATGTTTTCCCTTCTACATCTCAACTGTTTTTACCCTCGGTAGTGGCTTAAGCAACTTTGGGAGGTATGTCCGCCAACTCAGGTGTGCGTATCTGTCCATCATGGGGACTCCTACGCTGGTTTTGAAGCTCCAGCCGGCGTAGACGGTCAACTCCACGCCTGAGAAGCCGTAGTACTCGACAAGGTGGGTTATCCGGGCGTGCCGTAAATAGTGTGGCCTGACCTTCAGCCACCGTCTCACACTTACACCGAGCATCTGACGGGTCACGTTTAGGATAGGCTCCAGGCTTCCATGCTCCTCTATGATGTCTAGAAGCTCCCTAGCCCACGGCTCAAACCTCGGGTTAAGCGGGAGCGCCACTATCCGGTATACCGGCCCCTCCCTCCCACGCTTCTTAAGAGTCACCAGCTTTGTTAAGAGGATCTGCTCACCCATGTGCTCGTCTACCCTATGCCTCATCATGCTACCGTAGGCGGGTACGTCGCTGTCCCTGAACGCCACCTCGCTAGCTCTAGCCGCTAGCAGGTAGAGCACCTTAACCCGCATCCTATCCCTCCAGCTGGGTATGGCCTCTACGACCCGTCTAAACAGCCGTAGCTCAGGTATTTTCATCCTCCTAGGCATACACCCCCTCCCTCCTCTAGATCGATCAGAGAACGCTTCACTCTACTAGAAAAGAAGCTTAAACTAGCCTCCTTTCCTTTTCCACTATGGCTATTCTGGAAAATTTTTTGAGGGGGGCTATAGCTCATTATCCCAGCCGCCTCGGTCTCTTATGAGGCTTAGGTCTATCATCTCTACGTCTTCACCCGCGTCTTCGACCACGGCCTCGGCCGGCTCTACCCACCGCCTCATCTTAACCACAAGGTTGTACCGCTTCTTTAGAGGCGTGAATTTGGTGAGCTTGAACCGGCTACCCTCAACTATAGCCTCACCCAGCTTGAGCTTATGCGTCAGCATCTTATTCCTTATAATAGAATCCCTGGGGATCCGAGCATCTCTAAGGTAGACCCGGTACATCATCTTCCGGGTCACCCTGTAGTCTACATCACTCAGGTCGTGGCATGTGGCATAGAAGCTGACATAGTTCTTTCTAGTATCGGCTAACGCGTCGGCTAGCCGCTTATTCCGCTTCCACAGACCACCTTCCACGTTAGAGGGCGCCAGCTTCTGCAGTTCGTCGTGGAAGACGCTTACCCACCGGATATCCCTCCGGACATTCAACTCCTCAAGCATCTCGATAAAGAAATCGTCGGAGCAGTACACCACGTTGAGAAAGCCTGGCTTCATAGATTCTAGAATATGCTCCGGGTAGCTTACGTAGAGAACCTCATACAGGCCGAAGCGGTGCGTAAGCTCTAGAGGCTTGACCTCCTCCCCCCTATCCCTATCTATGAAGATATACCTGTAGTCTTCCGAGAGAAGAAGCCTCACCTTAGCCGGCTCCAAGTAGGCGTATTGACAGAACTCACCGCCACGCCATATCAAGACCTCCTCCCGACGTCTGAGTAGCGGCAAAACCAACTTACTTAATAAGAATGTTGTCTTACCCCGACCCATTGGACCCAGGACTATGGCGGTAATTCCTCCGTGATCTCTCGACCTTTTGAGGAGTCTAAATCTGTCCAATACTATCCCTCCCACTCTATCCCCTTCCCCCTGAATCGCTCGCGGCTGAGCGTGAACGTTTTTCTGAGGGCTGTGTCCTTAGCGTTCAGGATGGCTCTCAGCAGGGTAAGCCTCCAGATGCGCCTCCGGTAAAGCCGGTGGCGCCTCATAACGGCTAGGATTT
>Ga0190363_1000179_pt1 | contig 35573 bp, 34 predicted proteins | sample 48721867_MG_FD_161272 | JGI IMG/M metagenome (GOLD analysis project Ga0190363, IMG submission 161272) | Hydrothermal vent microbial mat bacterial communities from Southern Trench, Guaymas Basin, Mexico - 4872-18-6-7_MG | ecosystem: Environmental > Aquatic > Marine > Hydrothermal vents >... | reverse complement strand
TTGCAGTTTCTGACAAATGAGGAGCTTTTACAAAAAAACTTCTAATATCTGTCATTTCTCCTTCAGATAAATGAAAATTTTTAAAAAGATATTCTGAAACAACAAAATCTAAAACCGCATCTCCTAAAAATTCTAATCTTTCATTTGACTCTCCTTTATATTCTGGATGTTCATTTAAAAATGACCGGTGTACTAAAGCGGTGAGCAAAAGATTTTCGTCTTTGAAATGAACTCCTAAATTTTTTTTAAGTTCTTCGAGATTTTTCATTTTCTTTCATTCTCTCATAAACTTTACCCAAAAGTCCACTTACAAATCTTCTTGAAGAATTATTAGAAAAAGCCTTTGCAAGTTCAATTGCTTCGTTAATAGCCACTTTTGGAGGAACTTCTTTTTTGTCAGCAAACAAAAGCTCATAGAGACCGATTCGCAAAATACTTTTATCAAGAGGATTTATTTTCTCAAAAGGAAGTTTTGTAGCATATTTTTTTATTATAGAGTCAATCTCTTTTTGGTTCTCAAGCACCCCTTTAAGAAGTCTTTTAGGAAATTCTTTATCCTCTATTCCTTCACCAAAATCTTTAAGATTTCTTTCTAAAATCTCAAAAATCTCTTTTTGAGAAAGGGAACGAAACTCTCTTTCAAATAAACTTTGCATCACAATCGAACGAGATAAGTGCCTTGATGCCATAAATTAAATTTGCTTTTTGGAAAGTTTTCTCAAGTCAAGTTCTTGCTTTTTGAGTTCTTTTTCTTTTTGCCTCTTTTCTTTTTTATCTTTGATTTTTTTCAAAACATCAATTATTTTCTCTCCTCGATAAAACCCACAATGAGGACAAACTCTGTGAGGAGGTTTTAATTTTTGACAATGCTCACACAAAACTAAATTTAATTTTTTTAAAAAGATTTGAGATCTTCTTTTTCTTTGGCGAGATTTTGTGGTTCGTTTTTTTGGAACTGGCATAATTTTTATTTATCAAAATTTCTTTTCCAAATCAACCAAAAAATCGCTCCTCCAAGATCACAAATAAAATCTTGAATTGTATCTTCAAGGTTTGGCTGAAGAATGATTGGATTTTTAAACAAAAATCCCATTGTTTGATCCCAAAAAAACTCTAAAAACTCCCATAAAATAAAAAATAAAGAAGCTACTCCTAAATAAAAGAAAAAATTTATTTTTTTACTATTATCTTTTATTTTAAAAATTCTTTTCGCTAAAACAACACAAAAAACTCCTCCAAGAAAATGTCCGATGATATCCCATTCTTTGAAATTCAGAATCGCCTCAGAAATAATCCCTAAAACAAAAATAAAAGTTAAAATTAAAAGAGGGGTCTCTTTTTCTATTTTAAGTTTTGAAAAAAGCAAATCTAAAAGGAAAAAGAAAATCAAAGAAAAGAAACTTAAAATGATAAGATTTTTCAAAGAAAAAAAAGTTCCAATTGTAACTAAACCTAAAAAACAAAAGAAATAAAAAAAGGTTACTTTCATAAATTTAGCATTTTTTCAAGCTCCTTTGCGTTTTTGGGAGCAAATCCATAGGCATCATTGTTAAAATAAACATAAACATCAAGTTTTCTTTTAAGATATTTTTTAATTTTTTTTGCTAAAAATGAAAGTTCTTCTTTTGTATATTCTGAACTGTAAAGTTTTTTCCCTCCGTGCATTCGAATATACACAAAATCGGCTGTGATTTTCTCAACAAATGGCCATCTCGGAGAATCAGCACAAACTAAAGCGACTTTAAATTTTTTTAAAATTTCAAAAATATCCTTTGAGAACCAAGAAGGATGGCGAAACTCAAAAGCAAAAAGAAAATTCTCTTTTTTTGAAAACTTCAAAAAATCCTCAACTCTTTGAAGATCTTTTTTCCAAAATGGCGGAAACTGAAAAAGAAAAGGTCCTAACTTTTCTTTCAAAGCAGAAGCTCTTTCAAGGAAAGTCATCCAGGCTTTTTTGCAATCTTTAAGTTTTTTAATATGAGTAATAAAGCGCGAAACTTTGACCGCAAAAATAAAATCTTTGGGAGTTTTTTTTCGCCAATTCTCAAAAGTCTTTTTTTGGGGCAAATGATAGAAAGGGGAGTTTAACTCAACCGTCCTAAATTTTTGAGCATAATATTGGAGTTCATTTTTTTGAGGAAGTCCTTTTGGATAAAAAACCCCTCCTCTCCAATGAGGATAAACATAACCTGAACAACCAATTAAAACTTTACTCATTTTTTCCAACTAAAGTTTTAAATTTTTTTGCATCATCAAACATATAAACATTATTAAATAAAACATAGTTAATTTTTTTATCACAAAACTTCAAAAGTTTTTTTAAATCTTCTTTTTTATATTTGTAAAAATAACCTCCTTTGCCATGAAGTCTAAAATAGTTAATTTCACCAAAAAGAGGCTTTTTTGTAAAAGGATCAACAACATGAACTAAATTCAATTTTTGACAAATTTTTTTTACTACTTCTTTTTGCCAGTTTCCTCTTACCTCCCAGCCTAAAATAAAAAAGTCTCTTTTTATTTTTTTAAAAAACTCCTCCATATTTTTGATATTTTCTCTTTTTTGCTCAAAAGAAGAAGGGGTTTGGAAAATTAAAATTTTGGCAGAAAGAATGTTGGCGATTTCTTTCATTTTCTCCCAAGCTAAAAAAACTTCTTTTGTTGGCTGAAAAAAACCATAATTTTCTTTTTTGCCAAATTTTTCTTTCAGTCGGCGATAAGTGGGAGAGCTTGGAGGATGAGTAATTATCTGCCAGACCTTTATTGTAAACTCAAAATTTTTTGGAGCTTCCTTTCTCCATCGTTTTACTGTTTCTATTTTTTGAGGAGGCTGATAAAAAGTTGACTGAATCTCAACCAAAGAAAAATTTTTAAAATATTCTTTTTTGCTCTTTTGATATCCACAACAACCAATTTTAATTAATTTCATTTTTATTAAACTTCTCTAAAAGATAAACAATTTTTTTTGCATCCTTTTCAGAAATAAAAATATTTGTTGGCAAATTTAAAATTTTTTGGGAAAGAAATTCAGCCCGAGGGCAGGATCCTTTTTGATAAAAAAATTTTTGAAACTCTGCTCCTTTTGGCAAAATAACTGAACCTTGCCATCCATCTTCAAGATAAATTTTTCTTTTTTTGAAAAAAATCAAAATCTTTTGAGGAGATTCTACCAAAACAGGATAACGCAAAAAAATGGGCTCAAATCCTTCAGGAATTTTTTTGAAAATTATTTTTATTTTTTCATCTTCTTTTAAAGCGCTTTCATAAATTTTGGCTATTTTTTTCCGATACTCATTAAACCTATTTAGTTTTTTAAATTGTAAAAAAATCAAACTTGCTTGCAGAGAAGAAAATTTTTGAGGAAAAAATTTTGGCTTTTTTGCTTTTTTTTCTTCTGAAAAAACTTCTCTTAAAAAAAGCTTCGCTTTTGAAAAAACCTTTAAAAAGAATTTTCCTAAAGAGAAAAAATCAAAAAATGGCAAAAACAAAAAATAAAAAATATTGTAGTTCAAAATTTGAGAAAGAAATCTAAAAGAAGGAAAAGGAAGAGTTTTTTTTATTTTTTCAATTTTTTTAGCAAAAGTTTTATCTTTTACCCAAAGCATTCCTCCAAAAACTGAAGATAAAACCTTATCTCGAGAAAACGAAAAAAAAGCAAAATCTCCAATTTTTCCTAAAAAATCATTTTGATATTTTGCTCCCAAACAGTGGGCACAGTCTTCAATTAAAAACAAATGATGCTTTTTGCAAATTTCTTTAATCTCTTTAATTTTTGCAGGAAAACCAAAAGTATGCTGCACAACTACTGCACGTGTTTTTGAAGAAATTTTTTTTTCTAAATCTCCTGGATCTAAATTTAAAGTTTCATCAATATCGCAAAAAACAGGTTTAAGTTTTTTCTCAACAATGGGCCACAAAAGGGAAACACAAGTAAATCCCTGAACGATAATCTCATCTCCCGGAGAAAAATCAAGGGCTGAGAGTAAAACAAAAAAAGATGATCTTCCTGAATCAAAAAAAAAGACATTTTCAACTTTAAATTTTTCTCGAACAAAAACTTTGAGTTTTTCTATTTTTTCGTTTTTTTTCCATTCCCAAAATCTTAAATATTGTTTTAAAGAAAGCAAAAAATCATCAAACTCTAAATTTGGAGCAAATCTTGTCGCAATTGGTCTTTTAATCATATTCTTTGAATTTTAAATTTTTTTCCTTCCTTTATTAATATTTTCAATTCTCTTTGATAATAACGAGAAGAAAAAATGGTAAAGCATCTTTCGTTAAACATTTTTTCTTTAGCAGAAGGATCATGGGAGCGAACTAAAATCTTTTTTTTTAAATTTCTCATCACTTTATAAAACCTCTCTTTTCCAAAAAGAGGTCTTCCTGAGAAAGAATCATATCCTAAAAAGTCTCCTTCCTTTTCTTTAAAATCTCCCCAAACAATTGCCTGCCAGTTTTTATCACCCAGTTTTATTTTTTTAAAATCATCAATTTTTTTAATATCTGGCAAAGCCCCATGCAAAGCTACAAAATTATCTCCTATCGCAACAAGAGGCAACAAAGAAAAAATTTTTTGATAAAAAGAAAATTCTTTTTTTGAAAGACTTTCCCAAAAATTAGCAGGAGAAAATTTCTCAACAAAATAGTGCTCATGATTCCCTGCAAGTAAAAAAATTTTTTCTGGAAAAAGAGATTTTTTTTCTAAAAGAAAATTTATATTTTCTTTCGAAAAAGGTCCTCGATCCACATAATCACCAAGAAACAAAATTTTAAAATTTTTTTTAAAAAATTGATTTAAAACTTTTTTTGAGGTCTCCAAATCTCCATGAGTATCTCCAACAAAAACAATTTTATCTTCTTTTGAGAAAAAAATGATTTTTTCATTTTCTTTAAAAATTTCCTCTTTCATTCCTTTTCACGTCCTATTTTCTTTATCACTTTTTTTAAAAAAATCAATCCTTTATTGACTTCTGAATTTTTAAAAATTATAATAATTTTTTTATGGAAATTAATTTACTTATTGGTGGTGAAGCAGGGCAAGGAGTTGCCAAACTCGGAGAAATTCTTGGAAAAATTTTTATTAAAAAAGGGTTTTATGTTTTTAATTATAAAGACTATCAATCTCTTATTCGGGGTGGTCACAATTTTAATATTTTGAAAATCTCTGATAAAAAAATTTTTTCACATTCCTGGAAAAATATTGATTATTTAATTGCTCTTAATCAAGAAACCGTAAATTTGCATCAACATCGTCTGAAAAAAGATTCTAAAATTTTTGCTTCTCCAAAAATAAAAGCAGGAAATAAAATCGAAATTAATACTCAAAAAATCATTCAAGACCTCAAAGTACCTTCCTTGATGGAAAATGTCATTTTAGCAGGAGGGTTTTTGAAATTTTTGGGATATGAAACTGAAGCTTTGGATATTTTTGAAAAAGAACTTAATCCTTTAGCAAAAGAGTGTGCTAAGCGCGGTTATGAAAATGTAAAAAATCAAAAACCACTTCAGTTTCCAAAAAAAACTTCTCTTAAATATTTCCTTACCGGAAATGAAGGTGTCGCTTTGGGAGCAATTGCGGGAGGTCTTGATATTTATATTGCCTATCCTATGACACCTGCAACTCCAGTTTTGCATACGTTGGCTCAAAAACAAAAAGAATATAATATTGCAGTCCTTCAACTTGAAAATGAAATCGCAGTTGCTACCTCAGCCCTGGGTGCTTCTTTTGGAGGAGCAAAAGTAATGGTCGGAACATCAGGAGGAGGATTTGCTTTAATGACAGAAGCTTCTTCTTTGCAAGGAATGTCAGAAATTCCTTTAGTTTTATATCTTGCTCAAAGAAATGCTCCGGCAACTGGTGTTCCTACATATACAGGTCAGGGAGATTTAGAGTTTGCCCTAAATGCAGGGCATGGTGAGTTTCCAAGAGTAGTTGTTGCTCCTGGAGATGCTAAAGAGGCTTTTGAAAGAACAATTGAGGCTTTATATCTTGTCCAAAAATATAGAGTTTTGGTAATTCTTCTTTCTGATAAACATATAGGAGAGTCAAACTACACTTTTGATGAAAAAGATTTCTCAGTGAGAGTAAAACCTCAAAGATTTATTTTAAAAGAAGTGCCAAAAGATTATAAAAACTACAAAATTACTGAAAATGGAGTTTCCCCAAGAGCAGTTCCTGGGCAAACTGAAACTCCAGTCCGAGCCACAAGTTATGAACACGATGAAAATGGAATCACAGTCGAGGAAGGAGAATGGGTGATTAAAATGAATGATAAAAGATGGAAAAAGTTTGAATTTGTGAAAAAAGAAATAAAAAATCTTGAACCTTTATCTCTTTATGGTGAAGGAGAAAACTTAATTGTCAGTTGGGGTTCACCAAAAGGTGCGATTTTGGATACTCTCTCAGAAATTGAAAATTGGAGTTTTTTGCAAATAAATTATCTTTGCCCTTTTCCTGAAAAGGAATTTATTGAAATTGCGAAAAACAAAAAAAGAATTGTTCTTGTTGAAAACAATGTTACGGGGCTCCTTGGAAGAGTAATTAGAGAAAGAACCGGACTTGAAATTAAAGAAAAAATTTTAAAATATGATGCAAGGCCCTTTGGTAAAGAAGATATTTTAGAAAAATTATGAAACCTGAAGATTTATCAACATACGCAAAAATTACTTGGTGTCCTGGCTGTGGAAATTTTGGAATTTTAATGGCTGTTAAAAAAGCAATTGCAGATCTTGTGAATGAAGGTTTTGCAAAAAAAGAACAGTTTGTTTTGGTATCTGGGATTGGATGTCATGCTAAAATTTATGATTATATAGACATTAATGGATTTTACTCTTTACATGGAAGAACTCTTCCTCCGGCTTTAGGAATAAAGATTGCCAACAAAGATTTAATTTTACTTGTTTTTGCCGGAGATGGAGATTTGCTCAATGAGGGAATTTCTCATTTCATTCATTGCGCAAGATATAATATTGATTTAACTTTGATTTTACATAACAACCAAGTTTTTGCTTTAACCACTGGCCAGGCGACTGCAACTACTGAAAAAGGATTTAAAGGAAAAAGCACTCCTCTGGGAACTTTTGAGGAACCTTTAAATCCTGTTTTGTTAGCCCTAAGTGCAGGAGCAACTTTTGTCGCAAGAGAATTTGCAATGTCCTGGCAAAACTTAGCTGAGACTTTAAAATCTGCTATTAAACACAAAGGTTTCTCATTTATAGATGTTTTGCAACCTTGTGTTTCTTTTCATAATACCACCCAATTTTTCAAAAAACATACTTATCGTCCAGAGATCAAAAACCTTAATGATAAAGATTCTGCTTTAAAACTGGCAAAAGAGTGGCAATATGAAATAAAAGAAGATGCTAAAATCCCTTTAGGAGTTTTTTACAAAGAAGAAAAAATCTCTTATGAGGAATGTTGGCCGGCTCTTAAAGAAGGAGCTTTTTATAAAAGAGAAAGAAAAATTGACTGGAAAGAAGTTCTCAAAGAGAAATTAATTTAATCAAGAGTGGTTGTAAATTCATCTGGCAGATTTAATATTTTGAAATTCTCATAATTCTATTTAATTATACCAAATTTTTCTTTAATGATGGGCAAAAGTTTTTCAAGTGCTTTTTTGCGATGAGAAATTTTGCGAAGTTCTTTTTCTGAAATTTCAGAATAAACTTTTTTAAATTTAGGAATATAAAAAAGAGAGCGAAAAGGATAGCCTGGAATGATTTTTTTTGAAGGGTTTTTCAAAATAAAACCCTGAATTTCACCTCGGACAAGATAAACTTTTTTCTCTTCAGGAAATTTAAGGGCTAAAACTGCACAAAGTTTTGCTTTTCTTCTCCAAAAAGGAACCCCTTCAAGTTTTTTAAGAGTATATTCAATTAATTCGTTGTCCGAAGCTTCATATCCTGGCCATCTTCTTGACCTAGGTCCAGGTTCTCCTCCCAAAATTTCTATCTCTATTCCCCCATCATCCACCAAAACAGGAAGTTTTGTTCTCTTTGAGTAGAAAAGAGCCTTCCCTTTAGCAATTTCTTCAAAAGTTTTTCCTTTCTCAAGAAATTCTTCTTTAAAGTTTATTTCTTTTAAAGATAAAACTTTAATTGGCAAACTTTTAAGCAAAAATTTATACTCTTTAACTTTCCCTTCATTTTTTGTTCCCAAAAGTAAAATTTTCATAAACTTTTTTCTAAAATTTTTTTAATCTTTTTTTGAGCACTAAACACTCTTTTTAAAATAAATTTTTTTTCTTTTATTTCTAACAAATTGCATGAGGGCTCATCAAAACCTCGAAGGAAAAAAGTAGTAGGAGTGGAAGAAGTAACAAAAAATGTTTTCTCAAGTTTCCAGACCCAAAATTTATGCCGGTGTCCTGATAAGACTATATTTACATTTAAATCAATCAAAAGTTTTAAAAGATCACCCGCATCCCATGGAATTGAACGCTCTCTTCCCGTTCCAGGAATGGGAATTAAATGATGGTGCAAAACTAAAATTTTTATTTTATTTTGTCTTTTTTGAAAAAAATTTTTGATTTTTTGATGTCCTTCTCTTCCAACGTTTCCATCTTCTAAATCTGGTTGAGTTGAATCTACTCCCAAAATACTTACTTTTTTCTCATCAAATTCAAAAAAACGAGAGCCAAAAAATTTCTCAAAAAGAACATCTCCTTCATTGCATACATCATGATTCCCAGGAACAATAAATTTTGGGATTTTAATTTGATCAATTAATTTTTTGGCAACTTTATACTCAGAAATATAACCATTTTCAACAATGTCTCCAGAAATAATCACAACATCTGGTTTAATTTTCTGATGTGCTAAACCCAAAAGATTTTCCCAAAGTTTTTTTGAAAAACTTGCTGAAGTTAAATGTAAATCTGAAAGATGTAAAATTTTCATAAAATTTTTGCGCCCTCCCCTGGTTTGCTTACAAAAATTTTTTTTACAAACCTTTTTTTTGAAATTTCATTTAAAATTTTTTTTAAAAATTTCTTTTCTGATAAAAGGTGCAAGCTTTCTCCTGCATCTAAAGTAAAATAAACTTTAATATTTCTTTTTCTCATTTTTTTTATAAATTCTATCATTTTTAGAGTCTTTGAGGAAAAATAAAAAATCGGAGGATTTGATGAAAGACAAAGCGCATGCATTTTAAGAGCATTTCTTTCTGCAATCTTACCTACAATTTCAATATCTTTTTTTTGCAATCCCTCAATTATTTCTTTCAAATCTTTTTCAGCACTTTTGGACCAAAGTTTATAAAAAGGCGATGTTTTAACAGAAATTCTCATTCCTTCTCTCGACGAAATTTCTTTTTCTTTGATTGAAAAAATAAGGGTAATAATTCTGAAATCCTTCCACCAATCTTTTGGAAAAAGGGTCTCGGCAAAAGAATCTTTTCCATCCTTTCTTTCTCCTTTATGCCACAAAACAAAACCTTCGCAAACCGATCTACAGGAAGAACCAGAACCTTGACGTGAAAGAACACTCAGTTCCTTTTGGGAAAGGTTAAGATTCAATATTTTATTTATGGCAATACTGAGACCTGAAAAAAAACTGGCTGAAGAAGCAATTCCTGCACCCTGAGGAAAATTTGAAAAAGAGATTATTTTAAAATAAACATTTTTTTTAAAAGTTTTTCTAATAATTTCAAGAAACCTTACTACTTTTTCCTTTTTTTTACGAGGAATTCTTTTGATTTTTTTTGCCTCTTTTAAAAAAATCTCATCTTCATTTTTTGAGGAAAAACTCAGTTCTATTTTTGTAAAAAAAGCATCCAAAGAAACAGACAAAGAAGAATTATAGGGTAAAAAAAGTTTTTCATCTCTTTTACCCCAATATTTAATTAAAGCCAAATTTGGATGCGAAACTGCTTTTACAACCATAAAAAAAATGTACCATCTATCTAAATAAATTCAATATCTCTTTTTTAATTTTTCCTTCAAGTAAAAATAAATTTCCTTTTTTAAAGTATGGCTCAATGATTTTTTGAATTTTTTGAGGATCACTTTCTTGAAAAATATTTTCTTTTGAGATACCTTTTTGAACTGCTCCGAGTTTAACTTCTTCAAAAAAATAAGGCGTCAAAACAATGCAAAGATCAAAAACTTCTCCTATTTTTTCTCCTAATTTTTTGTGAAAAAGAGTGCTCATTTTCCCAAGCTCAATCAAGCAAGAAAAAAGAATGATTTTTTTTCCAGGAAATTTTTTTGAAAACTCAATTGCTGAAAGAATTCCCTCCGGAGTAATATTTCCTAAATCTTCAAGCAAAAAAATATTATTTTTCCCTTTTTTGAGTTTCAAAGAATTAACTGATGGTTTTATCTTTTGAGCAAATTTTTTTATTTCTTTTAAAGAAAGACCCAAAATTTTAGCACAAGCTCCGGCTAATAAAAAATTTTCAATTTGATGTTTTCCTTGTAAAAAAAGTTTTATTTTTTCTTTTTCTTTTTTTTGCCAAAAGACATCAAATTCTAAAAATTCAATTTCTTCTTTAATATTTTTAGCAAAAAAATCAAATCTTTCATTAAAACCACAGATAATCTTTTTTTGAGGCACTCTTTTTATAATCTCAATCACTTTTTTGGACTCCCCGTTTAAAATCGCAAAACCATCTTTGGGTAAATTTGAGAAAATTTCACTCTTTGCCAAAATGATATTTTTTTGAGAACCAAACAAAGATAAATGCTGAAAAGAAATTCCTGTAAGAATGGCAATTTGTGGTTTTAAAGCCTGGGTTACTTTTTTAATCTCTCCTCTTTGATAAGCGCCAATTTCAGCCACAAAAAATTTTGTTTTAGAAGTTACTTTTTGAAGAAATCTTTTTGCAACTGCAATTTCAGTATTTTCATTTTTTTCTGTTTTCACAACTTCATTTTTGAATTTTTGAGAAAGCAGAGTGTAAAGAAAATCTTTGGTTGAAGTTTTACCATAAGAACCAGTAATGACAATCACAATCAAATTTTTCATTTTTCTCCTTTTTAAAAGAACTTTTTTTAAAAGATATTCCTGATAAAGATAAGTCGGAATTTGAAAAAAAGAAAAAAAAAGAAACAAAAAAAGAGGCGAGGTGGCATCTAAAATTAAACAAAAAAAGGGTAAGCGTTCATAAGAAAAATTATTTTTAACCAAAAGAAAATACAAAAATAAAAAAATAAAAAAAATAAAAATTGCTTTTTTTGTGAATTGAGGAATTTTCTTTTTCTCAAAAATTGTTTTTAAAAAAAGATAAAAAAAATAAAAAAAGGCAAGATAAAAAAAGAAGGTCTTTGAAAAAAAAGAAATTATTCCTCCAAAAATTAAAATTAAAAAAGAAAAAAAACTTGATTTTGGGAAAAAAACTTTGAAATCTTCTTCGAGCGCACTCAAAACTCTTTTGAGCTTATATTCTTTTTTTTGCCAAAAATAAAGATAAAAAAGAAATTTTTTTAAAAAATGGACCGAAAAAATTAAAAAAAATAAAACCAAAAAAAACTTCATATTTTTAAAAACTTTTCTATTTTTTTGGCAAAAATTTCTGGAATTTCAAGATGAGGCGAGTGAGCGCAAGATAAAATTTCAATTTCAGAATTTTTAATTTCTTTTTTTAAAAAAAGTGCTTCTTTTAAAGGGACAATTTTATCTTTTCTGCCATGCAAAATTAAAGTTTTTACTTTAATTTTTGGAGCAATTTCTTTTAAATTCTCTTTAGTAACTTTTTTGAAAATTTCTCTCATAATCCCTTTTGATTTTTTATAATCTTTTGAACTAAAAATTTCACTTAAAATTTTTTTAAAAAACGAAGGTAAAAATTTTTTAGTTTTTTTTGAAAAAAACAAAATCTTTTTTTTAAAAAAAGGCTTTTCTCTCAAGCTTGGCGTTCCAACCAAAATTAACTTCTCTACTTTTTGAGGAAAAAGAAAAGAAAAAAAACCTGCCACGCATCCTCCAAAAGAGTGTCCCAAAAGATTAATTTTTTTAATTCCTTTTTTTTCTAAAAATTTATTTAAAAATAAAGCATAATCTTTTGTTGAAAAAACTTTTTTGGGAGGAGGTTCTTTTCCAAAGCCAGGTAAATCTATCAAAATGACTTCAATTTCCTTTTTTTCTAAAAGATTTTTTATTTTTTGCCAAGATTTTTCAGAAGAACCCCAACCATGCAAAACTAAAAGAGATAAATTTTTCATCCTCAAAAAACCTGAGCGGGTAAGGGGAATCGAACCCCTGTCTCCTGCTTGGGAAGCAGGTGCTCTACCATTAAGCTACACCCGCTAAATTTTAAATGTTTTTCTTTCTCTAAATTCCTGAACTTTTCCTTCATTATATTGCTGAATTGGACGCAAATATCCAACAATTCTTGAATAAATTTCACATTTTTGAGGAACAACACACTTTGGGCAAAATTCATGTTCTCCTGATATGTATCCATGAACTGGGCAGATTGAGAAAGTAGGTGTGATTGTAATATAAGGAAGGCGATAGTTTTCAAAAATCTTTTTAACAAGATTTTTTAAAGTTTCAATGTCTTCAATTTTTTCCCCTGCAAAAACATGAAAGACTGTTCCTCCAGTGTATTTTGATTGAATTTCATCTTGTAAATCTAAAGATTCAAAAAGATCATCAGTATAATTTACTGGAAGTTGACTTGAATTGGTATAATATGGTGCCTTTTTTGTCCCAGCAGTAATAATCTCAGGAAATTTCTCTCTATCCTTTAAAGCCAATCTATAAGCAGTAGATTCTGCAGGAGTGGCTTCTAAATTATAAAGATTTCCCGTAGTTTTTTGATAATTAATAAGTCTTTGGCGCATAAAATCCAATACTTCAAGAGTAAATTTCTTTCCTCCAGGATCTGCAATACTTTCTCCCAAAAAGTTCAAACAGGACTCGTTCATTCCTACAAGTCCAATTGTTGAGAAATGATTTCCAAAATAACTTCCTCTTATTTTTTTTATTCCTGAAAGGTAAAATTTGGAGTAAGGATAAAGTCCTTTTTCCATAAAGTTTTCCAATGCTTTTCTTTTAATCTCAAGTGATTCTTTGGCTAAATCCATCAATTGAGATAGCCTTTCAAAAAATTCTTTTTTAGTCTTTGAAAGATAACCAATTCTTGGAAGATTAATCGTTACAACCCCGATTGAGCCGGTTAAAGGATTTGATCCAAAAAGCCCTCCTCCGCGATGATAAAGTTCTCTGTTATCAAGGCGCAGACGACAACACATTGAACGCACATCTTCAGGTTTCATTTCTGAATTAACGAAATTAGCGAAATAATTTATTCCATACTTTGCTGAAGCTTCCCACATTGGTTCAAGATAAGGATCATCCCAAGGAAAATCTCTGGTGATATTAATGGTTGGAATAGGAAAAGTAAAAGGTCTACCTGCTTTATCTCCTTCAATCATACATTCATATAAGGCTTTATTGAAAGTATTCATTTCTTCTTGAAATTCTCCATAGGTTTCTTTTTGAGGTTTTCCTCCTATAATGACTGGCGTATCTTTTAAATTCACTGAAGGACGAATATCTAAAGTAATATTTGTAAAGGGTGTTTGAAAGCCTACTCTTGTTGGAATAGCACAATTAAAAAGAAACTCCTGTAAAGCTTGTTTTACTTGTTTGTAGTTAAGATCGTCATATCTTATAAATGGAGCAAGTAAAGTATCAAAAGAAGAAATGGCTTGGGCTCCAGCAGATTCGCCCTGAAGGGTGTAAAAAAAGTTCACTATCTGCCCAAGAGCTGATCTTAAATGTTTAGCTGGTTTTGATTCAACTTTTCCTTTTACCCCTCCAAAACCTTTGACTAAAAGGTCATATAAATCCCAACCACAACAATTATGAACTAACAATCCATTCGCCAGAAAAGTATGAGAAGTAGTGGTGATATCATAAATTTCTTTATCTGGAATTTGAGTTGGTTGATTGTTTAGGACTTTGTTCCAACCAAATTCCTCAGCGCGCCAATGAGTCCGAGCTGGTTCAGCTTTTTGATATTTTATTGAAGGAAACTCAACCCCTTTCCTTTTAGAAAAACTTAATCGGTATAAAGGATAATTTTGAACAATTTCCCTTCCTTTAAATTTGTGAACTTTTCCAATATCCTTGGTGGAGGCACCATCTCTTCCAACAATTCCAAAAAATTGAAGCAAAATCGCAAGTTGCTCGAGCATCTTTCGTGAAGCAACTCTTATTAAAATCTGAGATGGATATCGATAAACTTTTTCATTTCTTGGTGAAACCGTTCCATCTCCATCAATAATTCCAGCAATCACTCCTTTGATGAAGTTTAAGTTATATTTCAAAATATCGGGGGGGAGAGTCTTATTTTTGGCTAAAGGTTGAAGCTTGAAAACTTTTTCAAAAACTAATTTCAAAGTACTACAACACAAGTAAATATCAACTGTTTTTTGCTTGGAATTTTTCTTTCCAATATAAGTTCTCACTCCTAACTTTCCGGTAATTCTTTTTATTTTTTCAATTATTTCCTTTTCTTGAGTAGTAATCACCACTCGCCAACTTGAATAAGAACCTTCAGCAATAAACATTCCTACAAGGTACCCTAAATCTTCATCCAACTCTAATTTATTGTTTAAACTATTGGCACTATTAGAAGTGCTTAAGGTGCCCTCTACTCTAAGACCTCCACCCCAATTTTTAACAAAATCCCTCCATTCAAACCCTTCTAAAAAGAATTTCTCCTCTTTATTTTTTACGAGCTCCTCAGCTAAATAAAGAAATTCTCTGAAAAATAGCTTCTCTTTTTTAAGCAAAGAGGGAATAGAAGCGCTATAAGTTAAATCTGATTTTTCTTTTGCTTCTTTTGAGAGAACTTCTATTTCTTCATTTCCTCTTTTTACAATAAAAGGATGATTGTCAGTAACAATAATACTTCTTCCCTGTTCTGATTTAATAAACCTCATTGGACGATGTTTTTTCTTTCTCACCATCCTTAATACTTTTGTCCAACCATCTTTATCCAAAACAAACAAGTTCTTTGGATATTTTCCATAGGCACCGTCTTTTTTGTTTAAAAGCACTTCTTTTTCTTCTAATTCCTGATAAAGATCTTCTAGCGAAATGAGCTTAATTTCTCTGTTTAGTTTTGCAATTACAATTTCTTTTCCAAAGAAAGTATAGGTAGAAAGAGTATCTAAATTATGGAGATGAAAATCTCCGTTTTCGTTTGCTTCTCTAATTTCTTTTGGATAAATTTTGCTTAACCAATATTTTTTGGTGACAAAAGCAGTCACATAATGGTTAAGACCTTGCAAAGAATATCCCATATTTGCGTTTTCCTTCACTTCCCAATCTTTTTCATTGATATAATCATCAACTTTGCTCACTGCTTCATCAATGCTGGTTAAAGCTTCTCTAACGCGTCTTCGCTGTTCTCGATAAAGAATATAAGCCTTGGCAGTTTCTACTAAACTTTCCAAGATTAAAACTTCCTCCACAATATCTTGAATTTGTTCAACTGAAGGAATTTCCTCTTTATGAAACCTCCTTTCCAAAATTTTTATTACTTTTTTTGTAAGTTTTTCTGAAAGTTTGCCATCCCCCTGGCCTGTCGCTGTTAAAGCTTTCAAAATCGCATTTTGAATTCTTTTAGCATCAAAGCCAACAACTTCACCATTTCTTTTTTTAACTTTTTTTATTTTATTTTCTATCATAAATTCATTTTAATTCATTTTTGCTTTTTTCTCAAAAAAGCAGGGATTTCCCAAGTTTTGAAATCTTCTTCTTTTTCTTCAAAAAAGTTTGAAACATTGTTTTCTTCTTTTTCTTTAGAGAAATTTTCATTTTTTTCAAAACCTGCTCCAATTACAGTCACTTTCACTTCTTCTTTTTTTAAAGTTTCATCTAGGGTTGCTCCGAAAATTATCTTGGCTTCAGGATCAACATTTTGAGTAATAAGTTTCGCTCCCAATTCAACTTCTTTCATTTTTAAATCTTCTCCTCCAGTAAATGAAATCAAAACTCCTTTTGCTCCATCAATTGACAAATTAAGCAAAGGGGAATTAATTGCCTCCTTTACTGCTTCTTCCGTTCTTTTCTCTCCTCTTCCTTTTCCTACACCCATCAAACTCAAACCTGAATCTTTTAAAATGGTCTTAATATCAGCAAAATCTAAATTAATAATTCCTGGTTTTACAATTAAATCAGAAATTGCCTGCACTCCTTCAGATAAAACTGAATCACAAATCTCAAAGGCTTTAAGAAGAGAAGTTTTCTCATCCACAATAGATAAAATTTTATCATTTGAAATTAAAATCAAACTATCAACTTTGTCTTTAAGTTCTTGACATCCATTTTCAGCAATTTCCATTCTTTTTTTCCCCTCAAAAGAAAAAGGTTTTGTTACTACTCCTATCGTAAGAGCACCCAAAGATTTTGAAATTTCAGCCACAATGGGAGCCCCTGAAGTACCCGTCCCTCCGCCAAGTCCGCAGGTAATAAAAACCAAATCTGCTCCTTTGAGAACTTCTTCCATCTCTCTTTTTGATTCTTCGGCTGCTTTTTTGCCCAATTCTACATTCATTCCTGCTCCTAGTCCTTTTGTAGTCTGTTTTCCAATCAAAATTTTGTGTTTTGCTTTGCAAAAATGCAAAGCTTGAGCATCAGTGTTAATTCCAATAAATTCAACGCCTTTAATTCTTTTTTGAACCATCCGGGAAACTGCATTGCACCCACTTCCTCCAATCCCAACAACTTTTATCCTTGCAAAGCTTTCTATTTCAGGTTTTATTTCTGGCATAACTTTATAATAACAAAAAATTTAAGGAAGTAAATTTCTAAACCATTTTTTAATTTTTGAAAAAAACTCTGGTAAAGGAGTAACGCTTTTTTCTTTTTTTTCTTTCTCTGAAAGCAAAATCCCAAAGATTGTCGCCCAAGATGGATTATCAATTTCAACAATTCCTTCTATATTTTGAGGATAGCCTATTCTTGCGGGAAGTTTTAATCTCTTTTTCACTTCTTTTTCTATCCCTGGGAGAAGAGCCCCTCCTCCACAAAGAATCACTCCTCCTGGAAGATGAGTTTTTTGAGTTTTTTTTAATACTTTCAAAATTTCTTCTAAAATTTCATCTACTCTTGCTTCGACTACTTCAACTAAAGTCTTTTTTTTGATTTTTATATCTTCTCCTCCAATTTCTTTAAGTTTAATTTCTTCTTTTTTTGAAACTTCTTGAGATAAAAAGGCATATTTCACTTTTAATTTCTCTGCTATCTCTAATGGAATTTGAAAAGCGATCGCAATGTCATTGGTAATTAAAAAAGAACCTAAGGGTAAAACTCCTACAAAGGAAAGTTCACCTTCTTCAAAAACGCACATTTTTGTTGTCTGAGCACCTATATCTAAAAGTAAACAACCAGCCTCTTTATCCTTTCGCGAAAGTAAAACTTTCTCAGCTGCAAGTCCACTTAAATAAAAATTAGAAACTTCAACCTGAGACTTATCTAAGCACTTTTTCAAATTTTTAAAATAAGGAGTGCTTACTAAAATCAAAAAGAGTTCTGCTTCAAGTCTCACTCCTGTCATTCCAACGGGATTTTTAATTCCAGATTCCTTATCTACAGAAAATCCTCTTACAATTGTTTCTAAAATCTCTTTGTTTGAAGGTAAAGAGACTGTTTTTCCTGCTTCAATTGCTCTTTCTTTATCTTCCTCAGTTATTTCACCATCAGCACGGGAAACTGCAACTACTCCTTTTGATTCTAAAAAAGAAAAATGCATTCCTCCATAAGCGACACCACAACTTCCTTCTCTGTCAACTTTTTCCAGGAGTCCTTCAAGATTTTCTTGAAGCCTTTTTGCCGCTTCATCTACTTCTATCACATCCCCCCTTCGAATTCCTGCTGAAGGAGTTTCTTCCTTGGCAATTATCTGTAAAGGTAAATTTGGAATAATCTGACCTACCGCAGATTTTATAGAAAACGATCCTAAATCAATGGCAAAAATTAATTCTCTTTTTGGCATATTAAAGTTTTTTGTGCCACTTTAATACCTCATCAAAACTTAAAGGGGAAAGTTTTTTGATTTTTTTAAGATCCTCTTCTGAAAGATCAGTCACTCTTCCAAAAGAAGTAATAATATTTTGAGAACTTTTCATAATTGTAATTAAAGAAGAAGTTCCACATTTTTCACACTCTACATATATTTCAAAAATTCCTTTTTTTTGAGAAAGAATCTTTGCTTTTCTTTTTTCAAGCTTTTGATGACAAAAGGGGCAGTTTCCTAAAAATTGAAAAACATCCAACATATCCTCACCCTAAATTTAAATAATTTTGAATTTTTTTTCAACTGTCTTTGAGATCGCAAAAATAACATCTTGCAAAAAAGAGTAAGGTTTTAAAAATTCTGAAAAAACTGCCTTTTTAAGAGCATTTTTAAAAGTTTTTCTGAGTTCTGTATTGAGATTAATTTTAAAAATACCACATTCTCGGGCTTTCTTTATTTCTTCATTTTTAACCCCAGAGCCACCATGAAGAGTTAAAAACACATCCTTTAGTTCTTTTTTAATCTTTTTTATTCTCTCAAAATCCAAATGTTCTCCAGGAGAAATTCCATGAGCAGAGCCAAAAGATCCAGCAAAAAAATCTACTTTTGTCCCTTTCACAAAAATTTTCGCTTCTTCAGGAGAGGTTAAAAACTTTTTTTTAAAATGAACTTTTTCTATTTTTGACCTTCCTGGAATAAAACCAACTTCTCCTTCAACTAAAACATTATATTTTTTGGCAAATTTTACCACCTCTTTTGTTTTTTTGATATTTTCCTTTAAAGGGAGAGATGAACCATCAAAATGAATCATATCATAGCCTGCTTTTATTGCAGATTTAATTTTTTCAAAACTTTTTGCATGATCATAATTTAAAATTAAAGGGACACCAATTTCTTTTTCTGCTTTTTTTTTCAAAAATACTGCCAATGGAAAAGAAAGATAATGAGACTCTCCTTCTGATGTTCCTAAGATAAATGTTTTTTTAAATTTTTTTGCTCCAAGAACAATTCCTTTGAACTGCTCAAGAGTTGAAAAATTAAACTGCCACAAAATTTCTTTTTTTTCATCCATTTTCTTTAAAATTTTTTTGATCTTTCTCATAAAATTTTAATTTCTCCTTTTTCTAAATTTTTAACTAAAACTTTCTCAAAATTTTCCTCTCCGACAATTTTTTCAAAAATTCGATTCCATAAAGCCTCTTGTTGATGATAAAGGTATTTCTCAAAAAGAGAAGTTCTTTTACAAAAAGATATTAAATTATCTATTAAATCAAAACTTAAAAGAATTTCCTCACCATTTTCCTTGAAAAACTCTCCCACAAAATCTAAATTTTTCCAGAAAAGAAAATCTTTTTTTCCAATGTTTTTTGCATATTCAAAAAACTTATATTGGGCTTTTTTCCAAAAAAGACCTTCTGGATTAACATGAGGCAAAAAAAGCTCGGGATGATAGGGATCAAGTTTTCCATAATATCTCAAAAGAATCTTAAAAGAAAATGGACTTTTAGTTTTTCTTTCAAGACGCCCTTGAATTGTTTTGACAAAAATCTCATTAAAGTTCTCTTTCTGAGAGATTTTTTCAAAAAAAGAAGAAAAAAACTCAATTTCATAAAGATAATGCAAAATAAGCAAAAATACTTCCATTTTGTAAATCTTTTTTGCAGGAAGCAAAAAAATTACGCCAAGTTCCTTTAAATGAGAAAGGTTATGGAGTTTTTTGCCCATAAATTCTTTTCCTAAAATATAAAAACTTTCATCTAAAATTCGAATTTCAATTTCTCTTTTTTCAAAATCTTCTTTTTTGAGTTTTTTGTACTCTCTTAAAATCACATTGTTCATAAAACTTTGTCTCTCTCCAAATCTTAGAGCACAAAAAATATCAACTAAATCTTTTTCTTTAAGAAGCTCTTTAAGATTCTTTTTTTTGAAATATCTCAAAATATTTTTTGGGGGACATTTTTCTAAAATTTCTTTACCTTTTTCTTTCTTTAAAAAGAAAAATTTCTTTTTTGGCAAAAGAGAAAAAACATCTTTTTTTACCTCCTCCAAAGAAAACTTATCAAAAAAATTAACTTCTTTTTCAATTTTTTTTTGCAAAGCAGAAAAAACTTCTTTTGCTCTGCTTTTTTTTGATAAAAAAAGCTTTTTAAGGGCGCGAGACAAATTGAGATCATTTTCTTCTAAAACTTCTTCTAAAACATTTTCTTTTTTAATTTTTTTGAGTTCCTCTTTAAGTTTTTTTAAAATCTCTTTTTTTGTTCTTAAAAGTTTAGTTAGTTTTTTTTCTTTTTTTGTCATTTTTTTCTAAAAATAATTTTTCCTTTTTCTAAAGAAGTTTCAATCTCATTTCCTTCTTTTATTTTACCCTCAAGAATTTCTTTGGCTAAAGGAACTTCAATTAAATTTCTTATTTTTCTTTTAAGAGGACGGGCGCCATATTGAGGGGAAAAACCCTCTTTTGCTAAAAAAGAAATCACCTTTTGTGAAAAAGAAAGTTTTATTCCTTTTTCTTTTAGTCTTTTTTGGACTTCTTTGAGTTGAAGTTTTACAATCTCCTCAATTTCTTTTTGAGATAAAGGTTCAAAAACAATTATTTCATCAATCCGATTTAAAAATTCTGGTCTGAAGTATTTCTCGAGAACTCGCATCACATCATTTTTGATAAGATCATAACTTTTACCAAGCCTAAAACCTTCTTGGATTATTTCCTGCCCAAGATTGCTTGTTCCAATAATGACTGTATTTGAAAAATCAGTTGTTTTTCCCTGAGAATCAGTTAACCTTCCTTCATCAAATACCTGAAGCAGAATATTAAAAACTTCAGGATGGGCTTTTTCTATCTCATCAAGCAAAATCACAGAGTAAGGTCTTCTTCTAACCTTTTCAGTTAAATATCCTCCTTCCTCATATCCAACATAACCAGGAGGAGCACCAATGAGTTTTGAAACAGAGTGTTTTTCCATATATTCTGACATATCAATTCTCAGAGTTGCATTTTCATCTCCAAAAAGAGCCCAAGCAAGGGTTTTGGCAAGGTAAGTTTTTCCAACACCTGTTGGGCCCAAAAACAAAAATACTGCAATTGGTTTTTTTTCTTCTTTAAGACCTGCCCTTGCAATTTTAATTGCATCTACCACTGCTTTGATCGCCTCTTTTTGATTGACAATTCTCTCTTTAAGTTTTTCTTCAAGTTTTAAATATCTTTCTTTTTCTTCCTTTGTTAATTCTCCCAAAGGAATTCCAGTTAAAGAAGAGACTATTTGGGCGACATCTTCTTTTTTTACTTCTGGCACTTCAGCAAAAAATTTTTTTTGCCATTTCTTTTTTTCTTTTTTTAAGAGTTCTTTTTTTTCATCAAGTTCTTTTTTAATTTTTTGAGCAGATTTTTTCTTTTTTCGAGAAAGAAAATACTCATATTCTCGAGAAAGTTTTTTAATTTCTTCTTCAATTTTTTTAATTCTTTGAGGAAAAGTCTGGGCTTCAAGAGAAACCTTAGAGCAAGTTTGATCTAAAATGTCTATTGCTTTATCAGGTAAAAATCTATCTTTAATGTAACGGAAAGACAAAAGAACTGCACTTTCAATCGCAGAATCAGTAATTTTTACTTTATGATGTGCTTCATATTTATCTTTTAGTCCTTTTAAAATTAAAATTGTATTCTCAACAGATGGCTCTTTAACAAAAATTGGCTGAAATCTTCTTTCTAAAGCAGTATCTTTTTCGATATATTTTTTATATTCTTTAAGAGTGGTCGCACCAATCAACTTTATCTCTCCTCTTGCAAGATAGGGCTTTATTACATTTGAAAGATCTGGCGCCCCCTCGGCTGCACCTGCACCAACAATCATATGAACCTCATCCACAAACAAAATTAAATTATCTTTTTCTCTTAAAATTTCATCCAAAATTTTTTTTACTCTTTTTTCAAACTCTCCTCGATATTTAGTTCCTGCAATCAAAGTATTTAAATTAAGTTCAACAATTCTTTTTTGCTGAAGTTTTTGAGGAACTTCATTTTTAACAATTTTTTGAGCCAAGCCCTCAACAATAGCGGTTTTCCCAACTCCAGCCTCACCTATTAAAACAGGGTTGTTTTTCTTCCTTCTCAAAAGAACTTCAATTAAAGTTTCAATTTCTTTTTCTCTCCCGATTACAGGATCAAGTTTCCCTTCTTTGGCAAGTTCAGTTAAATCCCTTGAGAACTGATCCAAAGTAGGGGTTTTTGAGCGTTTTTTTTGAGGAAGACCTCTTTTTTGAAAAAGAATTTTTTCAATATCTTTTGATTTTATTCCAAGCCTTTCCAAAATTTCTTTAGCAAAAGATTCTTCCTCTGCCAAAGCCCACAAAAGGTGCTCTTCTCCTAAATAATCGTCTCCTATTTCTTGAGAAAAATAAAAAGCCTTCTCTAAAATACTTTTAAGACGCGGAGTAACTTCAAGATATTCTTTTTTAATTTCTTTTTTCCCTTTAAGAGCGTTATACTCAATAAATTTTTGAATTTCTTTTGGGTCTTTTCCTAAAGTTTTAATTATCTTTTGGACTTTTTCCTCATCTAAAATGGCATATAAAAGATGTTCAGTATCAATTTCTTTTCTTTTAAATTTTAGGGCAACTTTTCCTGCTTTTTCTAAAAATTTTTTTGTATCAGAGGAAATATAATCTTCTAAATCAAACTTTTCATAAGGAGTTTTTTCAAAAAAATCCTCAAAAGGAAAATCAAAAAACATTTCTTCAAAAGGAGAAAAAAATCTTTTTTTATCAAATTTTCTTTTACAATCTTCACAAAGATGCAAAGTTTCTTTTTTGCCTGTAGTTAAATTAAACCTTGTAAGATGGTAAACTGCCTTTTTCTTTTTACACCAAGAACAAAGCATGTTTAAAATTTTAAAAAAAGTTTAAAAAAAATTAAAGAGGAACTGTTTTTACAATCACTTCTCTTTCTCTTTCTCTTTCATCAAAATCTATTAAAACAATTTGCTGCCACGTACCCAAAACCAAATCTCCTTCTTCAACTGGTACAACAAGCGAAGGTTTAACTAAAGCAGATCTTATATGCGCCGCACCGTTTCTATCGCCCCATTTTAAATGATGTTTCCAAGGATAGTTTTCGGGAATGTATTTTTCTAAAATAGAGTGAATATCTTTTTTTATTCCTTCTTCATATTCCATTGTTGTTATCGCAACTGTTGAGCCAGCAACAAAAATAAGACAAATTCCTTCTTTAATCCTCTTAGCTTTTACGCACTCCCTTACTTTTTCTGTAATATCCACAAAATCGCAATGTCCTTTAGTTTTTACTTTGAAGCGCATTTTTATATTCTTTAATAATTTTTTCAAACTCTTTCCTTTCAATCGTTTCTTTTTCTAATAATATTTTGGCAATTTTTTCAACCAAAGAAAAATGTTTTTTTAAAATCTCTTTGGCTTTTTTTTCGTTTTGTCTAATGATATATTTTATTTCTCTATCTATTTCTTCAGCCACTTTTTCTGAAAAATCTCTTTCCGTCGCCTCTTTGCCTAAAAACATAAAACTTTCTTTTTTTCCAAAAGTTAAAGGACCCAGTCTTGACATTCCGTATTCCATCACGAGTTTTTTTGCTATCTCTGAAGCCTTTTGAAGATCAGAAGAAGCGCCGGTTGTAATCTCTCCAAATTTTAATTTTTCAGCGACATAACCTCCAAGTAAAGTTGCAATTTCTGCTTCAAATTCAGATTTTGTGTGAAAGTGTTTTTCCTCTGTTGGAAGTTTTAAAGTATAGCCAGCCGCCATTCCTCTTGAAACAATAGAAACTTTTTGAACTGGCTCTGTTTTTTTTAAAAAAGAAGCCACAACCGCATGTCCTGCTTCATGAAAAGCAGCAATCTCTTTTTCTTTTTTAGATAAAAGATGGGTTTTTCTTTGAGGACCCAGAAGTACTTTTTCAATCGCTTCTCTTAAATTATCTTGATTAATTTCTTTTTTTCCTTTGCTTGCCGCCAAAATAGCCGCTTCGTTCATTATATTTGCTAAATCCGCTCCTGAAAAACCAGGTGTTCTTTCAGCAATTTCTCTCAAGTTGACATCTTTCCCTAAGGGTTTTCCTCTGGCATGAACTTTTAAAATTTTTTCCCTTCCTTTGACATCAGGTAAGTCTAAAACAATCCTTCTGTCAAATCTTCCTGGGCGTAAAAGAGCAGGATCTAAAATGTCAGGTCGGTTTGTCGCTGCCAAAATAACAATTTTTGCTCCTCTTTCAAGCCCATCCATTTCAACCAAAATTTGATTTAAAGTTTGCTGCCTTTCACTTTCTCCTCCTCCAAGATTTATTCCTCGCAAACCACCAATAGCATCAAGTTCATCAATGAAAACAACACAGGGCTGATATTTTCTTGCTTGAAAAAAAAGATCGCGCACTCTTGAAGCTCCCACTCCTACAAAAAGTTCCATAAATTCAGATCCTGCAATTGAGAAAAAAGGAACTCCTGCTTCGTTGGCAACCGCTTTTGATAAAAGAGTTTTTCCGCACCCTGGAGGACCAACAAGCAAAACTCCTCTTGGAATTCTGGCACCCATTTTTAAAAATTTCTGAGGATTCTTTAAAAAATCCACCACTTCTTTCATTTCTTCTTTTGCTTCCTCTAAATCTGCGACATCGTTAAAAGTAACTTTTTCTTTTATTTTCTCACCGCCTGGACCAAAAAGGCGAGGTTTTGCTTTTCCAAAAGAAAATGTCTGAAAAGTTCCCTTCTCTCCCTTTTTAAAAATGGACCAAAAAAACCACAAAAGTAAAATTAAGGGTAAAATCGTTGGCAGAATCCAACCTAAAACAAAAAGCCATCCTTGATTTTCTTCCAAAAAAGTAATTTCTTTAATTTGATAAAATTTTTCAGGTTCTGCTCCAGCACTCACCAAAGTTTCCCTTAAAGATTCGTCTGGATCTTTTTGAGAAAATAACTTTTTTCCATTTTTTAAAAGAATTTCAAGTTCAACATTGCCTTTTACTTTAATTGCTTTAACTTCTCCTTGATTTATTTTCTCTGCCAATTCCTTTAAAGAAATGATTTCTTTTTGTTTTTCAAAAAATAAAAGATTAAAAAGTGCACCCAAAAAGAAAAACAAAGCCAAAAAAATCAAAAAAGAATTTAAAAATTTTTGAAATTTTGATTCTTTTTTCATTCTCATAAAGATATTATACTTCCTTCAAATTTTTTCCCTTCAATTGCTTTTTTTACCTCTTTAAGATTTTTACCAAAAATTACTTTTACCACCAAGTTAAGTCTTTCTGCAAGCCTTGTCGCCACAGGATCAAAAGGCAAAGAAAGACCTGGCTTCCATTGAGAAGGGATTAATTTTTTATATTCTTTAAAAGAAATTTTTTTAATAGGTTTTGCATCTTTAAATCTTTTGGGATCTTTATCATAAACATAACCAATATTTGTTAAACTAACAACCTCTTTTGCCCTGAATTTTTTTGCCAAAAGAGTACAAACATAATCGGTTGACCAACCTGGCCTTGTTCCGGCGCCAAAAATTAATTTTGGCTCTCCTTTAATTTTTTTTCTGATGTTCTCTATAATCACAGGATAGGCAATTTCGCGAAAGATTGTTCTTAAAAAATGGGCATTTAGCCTTGTTGCATGAATTCCTAACCAATCTTTATCTTCATTAACTACTTTAGTAATTTTAGAGGCGCTCATTTGATAAAAACGGGCGGTAAACCCGCCCCCAACAACAATCACAAAATATTTTCCTTTTTTAATTTCCCTTAAAATAAATTTCCTAAATTTTTTAAGAAACTCAATATCAAAATTTCCATTTAAAAAAAGCAAGGATCCTCCAAGACCAAGAATTTTGTATTCTTTCATGCTTCTTCTAAAATCAATTTTCCATTTTTGATTTTGATAATTCTCACTTTAATTTCTCTTCCAACAAGTTTTTGAAGATTTTTTTTAATTTCCTCTAAATTAGGGTTTTCAAGTCGAGGAAAAGTTTCTTCTTTAATTTTTGAAATTGGCAAAAACCCTTGGGTTCCAAAAAGATTAAAAAGAAGTCCGCCTCTTGTAGCAGAAAAGGGCTTTAGCGTCAGTACTTCTTTTTTCTCAATCAATTCTTTGATTTTCTCAAGCTTTTTTTCTTCTTTTGCTTCAAAAAAAGAAAGAGAAAGATATCCCTCGCCTAAACAAACTTCAGGAATGTGATCATCATATTTGATAATCTTTACCAAAATTTTATCTCCAGGTTTAATTTTTTTGGGAGATAACCCCCCTTTTTTTAAATCATCAAAACTCAAAGCACCAGTTTTAAAAGAGGGAATTTCTACTAATACTTTTTGATGTTGAGTTGAAATAACTTCTCCTTCTACGATTGTGCCCAAAGAAGGTGGTTTTAAAAGTTCTTTCCATTCTTTAAGATAACCTTTTTCTTTTTGCATAAAAAATTTCCAATTATTATAATTTCTCCTTTAAAACAATGCAAGATTATATCTTTTTAAAAAATGTCAAAGTTCATAATTTAAAAATTAACTCCCTTAAAATTCCAAAAAGAAAACTTGTTGTCATCTGTGGCGTTTCTGGCTCTGGGAAATCATCTTTGGCTTTGGATACTCTTTTTGCTGAAGGACAAAGAAGATATGTTGAAAGTCTTTCTTCTTATGCGCGTCAATTTTTGGGAGTGATGAAAAAGCCTGAGGCTGACAAGATTGAAGGTATTTCTCCTGCAATTGCGATTGAACAAAAAGGGCTTTCCAAAAATCCTCGCTCAATTGTCGGAACCGCAACCGAAATTTATGATTATCTAAGGCTTCTTTTTGCAAGAGTTGGTGAAGTTCATTGTCCAAAATGTGGCAGAAAAATTCAAAAACAAACTTTAGATGAAATTGTAGATAAAATTTTAAAAATCAAAGATGAAGTTTATATTTTTTCTCCGGCAATTTTTCACAAAAAAGGACAGCACAAAAAAGTGCTTGAAGAAATTGAAAGAGCAGGATTTTTAAGAGTAAGAGTGGACAAAACTTTAATCACAATTGAAGAGGCTTTGGATTTGGATTTAGATCCTAAAAAAAGACACACAATTGAGGTTTTGGTGGACAAATTTTTTCCAGAAAAAGAAGAAAGATCAAGAATTGCTGATTCCTGTCAGCAGGCTTTAAAAATTGGGAAAGGAATTTTTTTTGCTTTTTTAAAAAAAGAAAAAAAAGAAATTCCTTTCTCTGAAAAATTTTCTTGTCCTAAATGTAATATTGCTTTGCCAGAGATAGAACCTCGGCTTTTTTCTTTTAATTCACCTTTGGGAGCTTGTCCTTTATGTGGAGGACTTGGAGAAACAATGGAAGTTGACAAAGACTTGGTTGTTCCTGACAAAAACTTATCTTTGGCTGAAGGAGCAATTGCGCCTTGGGCTTATGCTTCTCATAAAATCGGAAGACAGAGTTATTTTTGGTGGAAACTAAAAGAACTTTCTCAGGATTACAACTTTTCTTTATATACTCCTTTTAAAAACTTGCCAGAAAATATTCAAGATATTTTGCTTTATGGAGATGGTTATTTTGAAGGAGTAGTACCTTTTTTAGAAAGAAAATGGAAACAGGCTGAAAGTGAAGCAGTAAGAGAGGAAATTGAAAAATATATGAGAGTAAAAACTTGCTCTTTGTGCCATGGGCAAAGGCTAAAAAAAGAAGCTTTGAGTGTGAAATTTTTTTCAAAATCAATCTGGGAAATAACTGAAATGACAATTGAAAAAGCAAAAAAGTTTTTTGAGAAATGTTTAAAGAAACTCAAAGGAGAAAAACGAAAAATTGGAGAGCCAATTTTAAAAGAGATTATTGAAAGGTTAAATTTTCTTGAAGATGTTGGAGTGGGGTATCTTTCGCTTTCTCGAAAAACAGGCACGCTTTCTGGAGGTGAGGGAGAAAGAATTAGGCTCGCCTCACAGCTTGGAGCAAAACTTACAGGAATTACTTATATTTTAGATGAACCTTCAATTGGACTTCATCCAAGAGATTTAGACAAATTAATAAAAAATCTAAAAAAACTTCGCGATTTAGAAAACACTGTCATTGTTGTTGAGCATGATCCAAAAACAATTCTTTCTGCTGATTGGGTAATTGAAATTGGACCAGGAGCCGGGAAAAAAGGAGGAAGAGTTGTTTTTGAGGGAAAAGCAAAAAAACTCCTTTTGGCAGATACTTTAACTGCAAAATATTTAAAAGGAGAACTTCAAGTTAAAATCTCTCAGAATTTTTCTTTTCCAAAAAAATATCTTGTTGTTGTTGGAGCTAGGGAACATAATCTTAAAAATATTACCGTAAAGTTCCCTTTAGGAAAATTTATTTGTGTCACTGGAGTTTCAGGTTCTGGAAAATCAACTCTGGTAAATGATATTTTAGGCAAAGCTTTGATGAAAAAATTTTATCAAGAAAAAGAGGAACCTGGTTTACATCAAAAAATTTTAGGATGGGAAAATTTAAAAAGAGTCAGAATTATTGATCAATCACCAATTGGAAAAACCCCTCGCTCAAACCCAGTTACCTATATCAGCGCCTTCTCTCATATTCGGGAAATTTTTGCTAATCAAAAAGAGGCAAGAATTCGTGGTTACACGCCCTCAAAGTTCTCATTTAATCTTAAAGATGGACGGTGTGAGGCTTGCCAGGGTCAGGGATACAAAAAAGTTGAAATGTATTTTTTGCCTGATATGTATGTAGAATGTGAAGTGTGTAAAGGAAAAAGGTATCAAAGAGAAGTTTTAGAAATTGAGTTTAAAGGGAAAAATATCGCTGAAGTTTTAGAAATGAGCGTAGATGAGGCGTTTTTGTTTTTCAAAAAATTCTCTCCTCTTGAAAGAAAGCTTAAAACTCTAAAAGATGTAGGTTTGGGATATATTGAACTGGGACAACCTGCCCCGACTTTATCTGGAGGAGAAGCTCAAAGAGTAAAATTAGCAGAAGAACTTTGCAAAAAAGAATCTGGAGATGCTCTTTATATTCTTGATGAACCAACAGTAGGCTTGCATCCAGATGACATCTCAAAACTTCTTAAAGTTTTAGAAAAATTAAAAGACCGAGGGAATACCATCATTGTCATTGAGCATAATTTAGATGTGATAAAAAATGCAGATTGGATCATTGATTTAGGTCCTGAGGGCGGAGATAAAGGAGGAGAAATTGTTGCTGAAGGTCCTCCAAAAGAAATTGCCAAAAACAAAAAATCCTACACTGGCAAATTTCTCAAAAAAGTCCTTTAAAACTTTCTTTTTAAATTTTTGCCCGGGGTGGGATTTGAACCCACACGGGAAAGCTCCCACCAGGTCCTAAACCTGGCGCGTCTGCCAATTCCGCCACCCGGGCTTTTTATAAAATTATAGCAAAACAAAACCCCCTGCCAATTTCAGCAGGGGGGTTTTAGCCTGATCTTTCTTCCTCTCTTTACACACCTACAACTGTTCTTACAAGAGTTGGAATTACTTTTGCTAAAGCAGCCACAATCAAACCAATTGCCATGTAAGTAAGCATTGAACGGGCTTTACCAAGTTTTGTCTCATCTCCAGCAGAAGTCATGAAGTAATAACCAGCAATGACACCTACTAAGATAGCAATTGCTAAAAAGAAAAAGAATATCCAGTTTGTGACATTATAGATTGAGTTCAAAAGACAAATAGTTCCCCATTCCTGAGATTCAACATTAAGTGTTACTTCCGTTCCTTTCCAGACACAAGTATTATTCGTTGTTAAATCACAATCTCCTGCCCCAATGACTGTGTCTTTAAGAAAAGTATTTGATCCTGACTGGAAAGCACAGGTATTTCCAGTGGTTGCTGTACAATAGTTGTTATTATTGCATGCATAAGTGAAATCCTTCACTGTAATATCCTGTGATAGTCTACAACACTCTGCTGTTCCCTGAGCCCATAATAAAAGAGGAATACCTAAAAGAACTCCGATAAGGGAAGCTCCAAGGAAAATCTTTTGTCCTTTGGTCATTTTAGGCTAAAAAAATTTTTTCTCTTTAACTTACAATTGCTTTTACGGCTGCTGGAATAACTTTTGATAAAACAACAACTACAACTGCAATTGAGCCCCAAAAAACCATTGATTTTGCTCGAGAAAGGGTGTTAGGATCACCTCCTCCAATAATGAAAAAATAACCAGCCACTGCAAAAGCAATTACCGCAACAATAAAAAAGATCCAAAAAATATAGTCTGCAATACTATAAATTGCATCTACAGTGCAGCAAAGACCCCATTTGGGGGTAGTTTTATCTATCGAATAAGGACACTCAACACCTGTTTTAGGGGCAACAACTTTACCCGATTCACATTTACTATCAATACTCTTCATATCATGCTGAAGTTTACAACACTCCATTGGCTTTTCAGCCTGAGAGAAAACAACTCCTGCGAATGTTAAAAAACTAAAAAAAACAATTCCTAAAAAAATTAAAATTTTTCTCATAAAAAATATTATAACAAAATTCCCTGAAGCATCCAAGTGATGGCTTTTGAAAGAACAAGAATTGCTACTCCAATTACTGCCCATAAAACAAAGTTTTTTGCCTGAGAGATTTTATAAGGATCACCACCTGCTGCGAAGAAAAAATAACCTGCAATGCACAAAAAAATAGTGGCAAAAATCAAACCAAACCAATAAACATAATCAGTAATCGTGCAAATTGTATCCATCAAACAAAGAATTCCCCATGCTTTGGTAGCGTAGATTCCTTCATCATATTCACATTTATCAGAAGGAACTTTCACTTCTTCATCTCCTAAATAACATTTATAGGTATCAGGATCCTCTTTTACACTTAAATCAACTACTACCGCTCCAGCAGGAAAAGTGTATGAAGTATTCCAACCTTTGTCGCTCCATGACGTGCTATTTTTAGCGCACTTATACACATAAACTTTATCCACCGTAAAACTCCTTCCAAGTTGGCAACAAAGCATTCTTCTTTGAGAGAATGAAAAAAAAGGTAAAAGGAAAAAAGCGATTATTAAAAACAAAAAAATTTTGATTTTTTTTCTCATTTTTTAAGGAGTACCCAAAAAATATTCAATAATACTTGCAATTCCTCTGGCAAAAAGAACAATCAAACCTCCAATTAGCGCCCAAAAAAGAATATCTCTTGCCTGAGCAATCTTTTGAGGCTCTCCTTTAGCAAAAATAAACATCACTCCACTAATGACAATCATCAAAGGAACAATTACCAAACCAATATAAAAAATTAAATCACAAATTGCACCAATAAATTCACCCAAATCTTTCCAAGGGGTAGGATTAGGAATGGTAATTGCAAAAATAATTAAAAAAGGTGAAATTAAAACACCACCCCAAAAAAATTTTGAAAATTTTTTCATTTTTCAAAAATCATTCCAAAATGAAACTTATCTGTTTCAAAATTTCTTACAAAACTTAGCCCTTCTTTTTGCATTAAATTTTTTAGATCATCCTCAGAAATTCTTTTTCCTCTTGGCCCTAAAGGTGAATCTTTTTTCCAGTCAATGACAATAATTTTTCCTCCTTTTTTAAGCACTCTTTTTGCCTCTCTTATTACTCCCTCATCATCTTCTGTTTGAAACAAAAGATTGGCTATCAAAACTACATCCACACTTTCATCAGCCAAAGTTGAATTTTTTTCAAGATTGCATCGCACTGTCTCAATATTTTCTACTCCTTCAAGTTGAGCCTTGGAACGAGTTGCTTCCAAGGCTTTTTCTAAAATATCCAAAGCGAAAACCTTTCCTTCAGAGCCAACTTTTTTCGCAATTGGAATCGTAAAATAACCATGACCACAACCAAAATCTGCAATCACATCTCCTTGTTTAATTTCAGGTAAAAAATTTACAATTCTTTCAGGGTTTAAAAACCCTCCACTGCCAGGCGGGAAAATGGAACTCATAAAATTAATCCTCCTTTTATTTTATCAAAATCTTTTAATTTTAAAAGTTTTTGACCTTTAGCCTGTCTTCTAACAATAGGAATCTCTTTGATTTTCATTCTTAAAGTTTTTCCTTTTTCTGTCATTAAAAGAAGTTCTTTTTGGTCTTTTACTAAAAATGCTTTTTTTAACTTTCCTGTCTTTGCACAGAGTTTATGACATTCAATTCCTTTTCCTCCTCTTTTTTGAATTTTAAAATCAGAAAGGGATGTCATTTTAGCAAAACCATTTTCAGTAATCGTCAAAAGATACCCCTCCAAACTTTTTGTCACAAAACCTCCAATAATTTCCTCATCTTTTTTAAGTTTTTTTCCTAAATATCCTTTTGCCTTTCTTCCCATTTTTTTGACCTCTTTTTCTTTAAAAATAATTAAACTTCCATCTGAGGAAACAAGTCCCACAAGATCTTTTCCTGAGGTTCTTCTTACAAAAAGAAGTTCGTCATCTTTTTCTAAACTGATGCACAAAATTCCACTTCTTTTTATTTTTTTAAATTCATCAAAAGAGGTTTTTTTAACCAGACCCTTTTTTGTGATCATTAAAAGAAAACCGCCTTCTTTTTTAGGAAAGACAGCCGTAATTTTTTCATTTTTTCCCAAGGAAACAAAATGAAAAATCCCTTTTCCTAAACTTTCTTTTTTCTCTAAAGGAATTAAATATGCTCTGATTGAATAAACCTTCCCTTTATCAGTAAAAAACAAAATTTCATCATGAGAAGAAATTAAAAGAATATGTTCTACTTTCTCTTTTTGAAAAAGTTTTTCCCCAATTCCTCCTTTTTTTTGTAATCTAAAATCTTTTAAAGGAAGTCTTTTAACAAAACCACCTTTTGATAAAACCAAAATATTTTCTTCTTTGGGTAAAAGATCTATTTCTTTCAGTTTTTGAGGAGGTGTTTTTAAAATTAAAGTTCTTCTTTTGTCACCAAATTTTTCTTTAATTTCCTCAAGTTCTTTTTGAATTTCCCTGTCAATTCCTTTTTTTGAGGAAAGTATTTCCTCAAGTTTTCGAGCAAGTTCTCTTTTTTCTTTTAGTTCTTTTAAAATCTTTTCTCGCTCAAGTCTAGGAAGTTTTTCTAATGGCATTTTCAAAATTGTTTCTGCTTGAATCTCAGAAAATTTAAATTCTTTTTTAAGTTTTCTTTTAGCATCTTCTCTTGAAAGAGAACGTCTAATAAGAGAAATCACTTTTGAAATATTATCAATTGCTTTTTTTAAACCTTCTAAAATATGAATTCTTTCTTTTGTTTTTTTAAGTTCAAATTTTTTTGCTTTCCTGACAATTTCTCTTCTAAAATCTAAAAAACACAAAAGAAGTTCTTTGAGCGAAAAAACTCTTGGTTGAACCTCCTCTAAAGCGACCATGTTGATATTAAAAGTTTTCTCAAGTGAGGTTTTCTCAAAAAGATAGTTTAAAACTTGATGAGAATTTGTTTCTTTTTTTAAAAAAATAACCACTTTTGTGCCTTCCCTTCCTGAAAGATCTTTAATATCTCTTATTCCTTCAATTTTTTTCTCTTTCACTAAATTAGCGATCTCTTCCACTAAAGTAGATTTCAAAACTCCATAAGGAATTTCCTCAATTATAATTTGATTTTTCCCTCCTTCTTTTTCAATTTTCACTTTAGCCCGCAAAAATATTTTTCCTTTACCTGTGCGATAAGCTTCTTTTATTTCTTTTTGAGAAAAGCAAATACCTCCTGTTGGAAAATCTGGTCCTTTCAAAAATTCCATGATTTCATCTAAGTTTGCATTTTCTTTTCTTAAAAGTAAGAGAAGTGTATCGCAAAGCTCAGCTAAATTATGGGGAGGAATGTTTGTTGCCATCCCAACTGCAATTCCAAAAGAACCGTTCATTAAAAGTTGAGGTAAAGGAGTAGGTAAAATTTTGGGTTCTTTTCTTGTCGCATCAAAATTCCATTCCCACTCAACGGTTTCTTTCTCAATATCTTTAAGCATTTGTTTTCCAACTTTTGAAAGACGCGCTTCAGTATACCTCTGAGCAGCCGGTGGGTCACCATCAATTGAGCCCCAATTCCCCTGACCCTCAATTAAGGGATATCTTAAAGAAAAATCCTGAGCCATCCGAGCCATGGCTTCATAAATGGGTTGATCTCCATGAGGATGATACCTTCCCATCACCCCTCCCACAATTGTCGCGGATTTTCTGAAACCTGCGCCTGGAAAAATCCCCATTTCATACATTGTGTAAAGAATTCTTCGTTGGACAGGTTTAAGTCCATCTCTAACATCAGGTAAAGCACGCGAAATAATTACCGAAAGAGCATAATCCAAATAAGCCTCTTTAAGTTCTTCTTGAATATTTTTAATCTCAAGGTTTTCTTTCATAAAGTGGAGCAATGTTTTCTTTAAACCTTTTAATTTTAGAAAAAGTTTTTTCTTTAAATTCTTCTAAAAGACCTTTCACTGGGGGATTAAATATTTTTAAATTTTCTTTCAAAGAAACCTTGGAAAGTAAAATTTTCATTTCCAAAAAATAAAAAAAACTTAAAACCAAAAAAGATAAAAGAACTAAAAGAAAAAAAATTTTTTTTCTTTTTTCTCTTTCTTTCATGAAAGTTCCATTAAAACTACTTTTGTTCCTTCTATTTTCTCCAAATCACTCTTTTTTGTTTTAAGACTTCTTACTCTTTCAGGATTTTCTTCACCTAAAGCCCTTAAAAATTCTTTTTCATCAGAAATACCAATATTTAAGTTTTTAATTTTGTAGTGCATTGGAATAGTAATTTTTGGCTCAACTTGACGAACAATTTTTGCGGCTTCCTTTCCTGAAATGGTATAAACTCCTCCCACAGGCAAAACTAAAATATCTACTCCATACACTTTTTCTAAAATTTCAGTTCTCAGTTTTTCTCCTTCTCCAAAATCTCCAAAATGACAAAAAGAAATATCCTCAAGAGTGACAACATAAATAGTATTCAGCCCTCTTTCTTTTCCTTCTTTTTTATCATGAAAACTTTCAATTCCCTTGATAAAAACTCCTTTTTTTTCATATTCTCCTGGCATCTCGATGATAAATGGTTCCCCTTCAACTATTTTTTTGTTTGCATGATCAAAATGAGGATGGGAAATTAAAAGAATATCCGCAAAAACTTTTTTTGGTTTTAAACCTATCTCTTCTGAGAAAGGGTCAAAAACAAGAGTAACATCTTTACCTTCTTTTGTTTTACCTTTTATCTCAAAAAAACTATGTCCATGCCACAAAATTTTCATAAAAATGAATTATACCACAAAAAATTTTAGAAAAGTATTTTTTGGATGATTTTTTCTTTAAATTTTTCAATTTCTTTTTTTATATTTTTTGCATTAGAACCTTTCTTGTAAGCATTTTGAGCAATTTTTTTTATCTCTTTTTCAGAAAAAGAAAGATGATACTTTTTAAGATCATTTTTGATTTTTTTCATTTCCAAAAGAGCAATTTTTTCAAAATCTTTTTGAGAAAGTTTTTTGAAAACAACAATTTCCTGGATTTGAGAAAAAAACTCAGGAATAACTTTTTGTTTCAATAAAGAATAAATTTCTTTTTTTTCTTTCTTTTTTAAAAACCCTATTTCTTTCTTTGAAAATTCTTTTTCATCTATCCTTAAAGTGAAAATTAAAGTAATATTCTTAAAAGAGGTCTCTTTGCCATCAAAAGATTTCAGTTTTCCCTCTTCAATTACATTTG
>Ga0190363_1000178_pt1 | contig 35619 bp, 40 predicted proteins | sample 48721867_MG_FD_161272 | JGI IMG/M metagenome (GOLD analysis project Ga0190363, IMG submission 161272) | Hydrothermal vent microbial mat bacterial communities from Southern Trench, Guaymas Basin, Mexico - 4872-18-6-7_MG | ecosystem: Environmental > Aquatic > Marine > Hydrothermal vents >... | reverse complement strand
TATCTTATTTTCTGCTTTCATTTCTTATATTCTTTATTACTTATAAGATATTTTATAAAAAATTTACCTCTTAATCAAGAAAATTGTTGAAAAATAATAGAAATGTAGAATTTTTCAGAGCTCTCTAAAACGAAATCTTGCTAATTGGCTAAGCTAAAATCGTCCTTGACAAAATATGAGTTAAAAAATAAACAGGGATGTGCACCTTTTCTTCTGCTAATATATGAAAATATTGAACATTAACAAACGCAACTATTTTGGTATAATTAAGATATGACCGAAGCTGATTTCTTTAAAGAAAAACCGAAGGAGGTTTGTTGTGTTTGAAGGTAGATATTTTTTATAATATAGAAAATTCATGTATTGGAATATATTTGATAAAAAACAAGTTGATTTACTAAAAAAATTAAAATTTTTGAAGAAATATGGTTTTTATCTGGCTGGGGATACAGCTTTAGCTCTTCAAATTGGTCATCGAACTTCTTTAGATTTTGATTTTTATACTGAAAAAAAGTTTGATAATAGAAAACTTCTAAAAGACTTAGAAACCCACTTTAGAAATATTAAACTAATTCAAATTCCAGAGCAAACTTTGATTGTAAAGATTGAGAGCAGGGAAGTTAGTTTTTTCTATTATCCCTACCCTTTGGTTTATCTTCTTATAGAAGAAAAAGAATTTCCTCCTTTAGCTTCTAAAGAAAATATTGCCGCAATGAAGATAATATCTATAATTCAGCGAGGAGCCAAACGGGACTTTGTGGATATTTATTTTTTAATTAAAAATTTTGATTTAAAAAAGATATTTGAAATAGCAGAAAAAAAATACCCCAGCTTCAACCCTTACTTAGCCCTTCAAGCTTTAACTTATTTTAGAGATGCTGAGAGGGAGAAAGTAAAAAGAAAAATTACTTACCTTCAGCCGATTAACTGGAGAGAAATTAAGAAATTTTTAATAAAAACTTGTAGTAATTTTAAAAAGTTTTATCTTAAATAAAGTTTATGAAAAATAAAAAATTCAAAATTCTGCAAAAGCTTCAGGGGGTTCTTTGGTCATATGATGTAAGAGATTTAGATTTAAAAAAAGATAGGGAATATATTATTACTCAGGTTTTGAATTACGGAACTTGGGAAGATTTAAAATTACTTTACAAACTTTATTCAGAAAAAGAGATTAAAGAAGTAGTAAAGAATCCCCGGCGAGGAGTTTGGTTTGAGAAAGTTCTTAATTTCTGGGTCTTAATGTTTAATATTCGTCTTAAAAAAGAAGTTTGGGAAAAAGCAATTTTTTCCTTAAAGATAGAAGAAAAATAGGAATGTATTCCCCAGAGAATTATAGCCTATTTTAGGTGAAATTTAAACACAGATATTTGTAAACATATTATACAAGGAGGTTACATATGACAAAAACAAAATCTCTATTAATTTTAATCTTCACTCTTTTATTCTCAAATTATTATCTTTCCTCTTTTACTGAAGAAATAACCATCACTACCTATTATCCATCTCCTGTGGGAATATATAAAGAATTGAGAGCAAAAAGAATGGCTATTGGAGATAATTACTATAATCCTTCTGATTATCTCTGGCACTCCGAAATTATTTCTGATGCTGATTTAGTTGTTGAAGGTAAGGTTGGTATCGGAACAACAGATCCTGAAAAAGAACTACATGTTGCAGGAGATACTGAGATTGAGGGGGGAGTAGTTATTGGAAATCCTACAGGAGGAAATAAAGGGACAGGAACTATTAATGCTAAAAAGATTTATGTGGATGGGAGTGAGGTTGGTGGGGGAGAATGTGTGATTGTGAGTAAAGGAGGTTATTGCAACTGTGCTCCATGTCCTCACGCACCTGCTTCTTGCACCGCGGCTGTATCAGTTTCTTGTCCGGAAGGTATGACCATAAAAAGTGCTTGTACTTCAGAACTAACACTCCATTGTGCGGCGGGCGACTGCCAAGAGTATATAGCTAAAAGTGCGGCAATGGTTAGTTGTGAAGATGACCCTGCTCATTCGTGTGTGGGGAACACTTCTTGTAGTATTAGTAAAACTGTCACATGTAGTAATGGTGCAGTTTATTGTCGCATCCTATGTTGCAAATGACTTGTCTCTTGGTACTGTCTGTTAGAATCCCAGAAAACTATCACACCCGCCGGGTGTGCAAGTGGTAAGTTTACAAATTTATTATAAAGCTATTTTTAATCCTTCTAAAATATGTGCTCTTTTTTTAGCTCTTTCTAACTCAAATCTTGTGCGTCTCTGGATAATTTCTTTGCGAAAACGAATATGATGATATTATGAAAACCTACCTCCTTAAAAAAAGATATAATAATGAAGGTTGTTTTCCGAAGGATCCACCTCTGGTGGAAAGGAAAGGAGGTAGGTATGGAGAGTTTAAAACAAATCAAGAGATTTAGGTATTTTATGGGGATTGACCAGCACAAAAGATATTCTCACATCACGATAATTGATGAGGTAGGGGATGTAGTAGAAGAAAGAAAACTATACCATCAAGATAAGGAAGGTATACTTAATTATTTTAAATCCTTCAGGCCTCAGGAAACAAAAGTAGTATTAGAGGCAACTGGGAACTGGTATTGGTTAGCCGACCTTTTAGAATCTGCTAACTTGCCCCATATATTAGCCCATCCTTACAAAACAAGAATAATTGCTGAAAGTAAGATAAAGACTGATTCTATAAGTAGTTTTACCTTGGCTCAACTGTTAAGAGCAGGACTTATCCCTCAGAGTTACTTAGCCACCAGAAACATAAGGTCTCTAAGAGAGCTATTAAGATACAGAATCTCCTTAGTTAAGGTAAGGAGTTCTTTAAAATGCCGGATTCACTCTATATTAGATAGAGAAGGAATAGATACCCCTAAATTCTCTGATTTATTTGGCAAAAAAGGTCTAATCTGGTTAAAAAGCCTATCTTTAGCCTATCCTCTATCTTGCTCCTTAGAAGGTTATCTTAATCTTATTGAGAGGCTAAATTCTTTAATAGATGAGACAGAAAAATCAATAAAATTAACTATAAAAGAAGACCCTTTAGCCCAACTTCTTCTTACTATTCCTGGAATTGGTTTCTTTACAGCTTATCTTATTCTTTGTGAAGTAGTAGATATAAATAGATTCCTAACCCCTAAAAAACTTTCCTCCTATATAGGGATAGTGCCCTCAATTCATCAATCAGGAAACTTCTCTCGTACAGGCAAAATAACCAAACAAGGAAATAAATACTTAAGATGGGCATTAATTGAAGCCTCCCAGAAAGCAATCATAAAAGACCCTTACCTAAAAGCAATCTATGATAAAATAACCTATAAGAAAGGAAAACAATCTGCCAGAGGCAGATCCACTCTTGGTGGAAAAGCAAAAGTAGCAGTTGCCAATAAATTAGCTCATATTATATGGGGTGTATTAAAATATAGAAAACCTTTCCACCAGAGGTGGATCCTTCGGAATAGACCTAAAAAAAGATTAATATACTCATGCCCTGGGCAAGCCCGATGATTTTTTCTGGGACTTAAGATCCCGATACGATGAGTGGGAAGCCCAGGGCCGAATCAATAGACCGTATCCCGAAAAGTCGGGATGAAGAGATGAATGGCTTAAATACCATAAAAAGAGAATAAAAAATAGAGAAACAGAATTAAAAGTTTTTATTGACAAGAGGTAGGTTTTCAGAGATGAATTAAGAAATCTTTTAAATTTAAAATTTGAGGACGACGATTTACAAGAGTAAGAAAAATAGCTCCGAAAGTGATCTCCAAATTTGTATGTTTGTAAAGCTGATTTAAGACAATCTCTGCCTGCACATCTTTTTTAAGCTCTATAATTATCCTTATTCCTTCCTTATCTGACTCATCTCTTAAAAAAGATATACTAAAGCATCACAGACTTCTCCTAAATTATGAGGAGGGATATTGGTTGCTACTCCTACCGCAATTCCACTAACTCCATTCACCAAGAGATTAGGCAAAATAGCAGGTTACAAATCAAGCATTGCTTGCTTTGTCAATTTACAGTTAGAAAATAAATTAAAGAAAAGATTCGCGTAATAATTTTAAAGCTAAAACAAAAGTCAGCTTTTTCCTCTTGAAAATAAGGTCTAAAATGTGTTATTTTCTATATAATCTCTAAAAGCCACGGATAAGAAATGAAAATAAGATGGAAAAATATTGTTTATCCTTAGTAATAAAGCTATAGGTTCTCAAAATTTAGGAATTATCTGAGGAATACTCGGTCTGTTGAAATAAAAAGAGTTAAGTTTTTATTTGATTAATTTGCTTTAACCAACTACCAAAATAGGGGATGAAAAAATGAGAATAAATAAGTTAGTAATTGCAATAATATTTTCTCTTCTGCTGACAGATACGTGGGCAGGAATTATCCCAACAACTGAACGAAACGAGATAATACCTGCCTCTAATTCTGAAGAATGGAAATCACCTTCAGAGATGACAGGAGGACCACAAGTTAAAGTAGAGCGTCAAAGGAATAAGAATGGTTGGGCAGAGACAACAAAAGAATTTGATGGTGATGGTAATTTAATAAAGGAAATATGTAAACTCTATGATAATACTGGTGAAAATTTAATAAGGGAGACAATAAAGGAATTTGATGCTAACGGCAATCTGACAAAGCAGACAATTAGGCATTATTATGCCGGGGGTGAAAGGATAAACAGCGAGATAATTGAAGAATATAATGTTTACGGAGGTGTAATAGCAAGACGTGTAAAATGTTATGAATACCATACTAATGGTTTAGTAAGAGAGACATTTAAAGAATATGCTCTTTTCAAAAAAACAGGATACTTAATATTAACAAAGGAAGGAAGCAAGGAATATGCTAATGGAAAGTTAAGAAAGGAGCATTTTAAGGAGTATGGTACCAAGGGGATACGAACGGATATTGTGATAAGGGATGTAACTAGGGAATATAATGATAATGAAAAATTAATAATGGAATATAGAAAGGAAAAATATGGTTGGACTAAAATAACAAATGAATATTATGATGATGGTGAAACTTTAAAGAAAACAACAAAAGAGGGCTCATACAGAGGACATTATGGCCAAACGATAACAGAGTATTATAGAAGCGGAATAGTTAAGAGTGGAAGCTGGAGGGGAGATAATCCCAATAATTTTAGTAGAAAAGAGTACTATGAAGACGGCACTCCTAAAATGGAAATAGTGCGCAAGCGCATAAGACACGGTTGGAGCGAGATAAAAAAGGAGTTTTATCCTAACGGCAATTTGCAAAAAAAGACAGTAAAAACATTCAGGAGGAACAGGAAGTATAAGACAGATATGGGTGTAACAGAGTACTATGAAAGCGGGGCGATTAAAAGCCATGCAACAGGAAAGCTGCGCAATGGGAAATTCGCGGCAGCAAACATAGAAGAATATTATGAGAGTGGGCAACTTAAGAGGCAGATATGTAACGATTATAATAGTAGTGGTCTTCGTGAGAGTAAAGTATGGGAATATTGTAAGGACGGAAGCTTGAAAAAAAAGAAAAAGACAAATTATGCTGCCTGGAGCGGAGTTGTCTCAAAGTGGAAAGAAGAATTTTACGAAAGTGGAAATCTTAAAAGAAAGGTGAAAAGTAGAAGCGATAAATACATAAAGATATGGGAATATTATGATAATTACAGTTTTGGTTTAGCAAATTTACCAAATCCCTATCTGTATGGTGTTGGCACTCTTAAGAGAGAAGAAAAGATATATCTTGGAGATAATGGATTCATTAGACAACGAAGGATAAAAGAATATTTTGAAAATGGAAATCTCAAGAAGATTATAAGAGAATATTATAGTGAAGCAGGAATACTCAAGTATCAACAGATAATACATTATGACAGATATGGAAGCCAGATATCACAACAGATAATACATTATGACAGATATGGGAACCGGATATCATAAGACAAATATATCCCAACTTACGAGATTAGTTTTCTTTTGACCAATTACCAAGATGAGAGGTAAAAGAAATAAGAGTAACGAGAATGAAGAATACAAAAATAATTACTAATATAACCTTCAATTTAATCTCTCAGAGTTTATCATCGGCATTACGTAATAGTTAAAGATAAAAATTTGGAAATGGTAAAAAACCTTCCCCTTGATTTAAAGAAACTTGCACACCCGGCGGGTGTAATAGGTTAAAAGAAACCCCTACTGTAAACAACCTTCCTATCTCTGCAGGCATTTCCTTCCTCCTTGTAAAAACGTAAATTCCGCCTAAAATAACCGAACTTTATTTCGTCTGTGCCCCTACACTGGCGTATTTTGCGAAGTATTTCGTCTATATTCTCACCTAGTGCCACTTCTGTGTCAACAACTGTATAACTGGAGTTTACCCATTTTTTTCAAGTATCCATAAATGATAGAAGAAGTTGTTTAGGTTCTATCTTATAAGTTTTCTTATCTTGAGAGCATCTCCATTTAGTATTAAAAAGTATTCTGTAAATACCATCTTAAAGTGTATTGCTTAAATGGTGGTATCTGAAAAAATCTCTTTGCTTTTTCATAAATCTTTTTAAGTAAAATATTCAGTTTTAATTTCCTAAATATACACTTAAGAAATAAAATACTGCCAGAAGAAGTGATACTGTATTTTTAACCCTGCATAGCTTCTTACTCTTACATCTTCTAAATTATATTCCTGCTTTAAGAATCTTATGCTTTCCTCTACTTTCCATCGGGTCAAATACATCTCTAAAATTATTATTGATCTACATTGGTTAGAAGCATCATCGGCTTATTTCCAAATCCTTTTATTGCTACTAACCATAACTCTTGCTTTATCCCTGCTAACTTTACTCTTTTCTTTAAATCCTTGATTATCTATTTCTAATTTGTACTGCTGATTATATTCAATAAACCTTTCTGCTATATCGTAAGCTTTTTTCTTACGGTTATTCCCTAAAATATAAAGTCTTTCTTGTTTTATCCTGATAATGAATCTTAAATCATTAAAAACCATTGATTTTATTAGCTCTTTTCTATCTCCTCTCCTATCTATTACGTATATACCTTTAGCTTTAGCATAATTATTTATTGTATGAATTGCATTTAATCTAGTTATTCTCACTTTTAAAACCATTGGCCCCTTGAGAGTATAACTCACTATAGAGGGGGTAAAAGATATTCATCATATATATTTGCCCCAATAACCTCTAATATCCAGTATCTCTTAACGCTTCCTTCTTCTCTACCTGTCGGTAGACAGGATCCCATCCCCCACCCGAGTTAAGAAATCCATCTTTTGAGCATAAGGTTTATGGATATGGGTTATATCCACAGCTAATACTGTATCATTATCTATCCTTTTTGAGGATTGCTCAAGAATCATTTTATTGAGATGTAGACCTAGCTCTTTATCCTGCATATGCCGATGGAGTCTTATTTCTATCTTTATAAGTTTTATCCTCTCTTGTAAGCTCCTTGCTATCTCGGAGAGTTTTATATCCTTGGATGCCTGTATACCAAAAAGGATTTGATGAATAAATCCCCTTTTTGGCTTATTTAAACCTTTACTTAGGCTTTCAGAGAATTTAGTTAATTGCTCATTGACTTTTTCCCTGATTACTATATCATTATTCATAGGGGCACCTCCTTGTTTTTGGGGGAAGTCTTTTCCCATTTTTGGGCTAAAATATTATAAAAGCTTATTTTTTGGGGAAACTCCAGTTATTTTTGTGTTTGACAGAACAAAAAAAATTATGTAAAATTAACCCCCTATGAAAAAGCGATTAACTACTCCTACCAAACTTAAAGGGAAGCGGAAACACGGATTCCGCAAAAGGATGGCCACTCGTTCAGGAAGAGCGATTCTACGAAGAAGAAGAAAAAAAGGAAGAAAGAAACTTACAGTATGAAAAGGGTGTTTTTAAGAGCAATCGATTTTTATGATTGCATAAAGTGGCTTTTCCCTACCTGTTGTAAGTTTATCCCCTCTTGCTCTCAGTATGCTCGAGAAGCTTTTAAGAAATACCCTTTACTTAAGGCATTAAAACTAACCCTGTTAAGACTCCTTAAGTGCCATCCTTTTTCTCCTGGAGGAATCGATTACTTAGAGTAAAGATGGAAAGGCGTCTGGTCACTTTTATAATAATTACTCTTCTCTTCTTTATCTTTTATGCCCATCTTACTAGGAAATATCTTCCTCAAACTCCTCCTCCTCCCTCTGGGGAAGTCAAAGAAGAAGAGTCTTCAAAAGAAGAGATAATTCCCTTAGAAGAAGAGCAGCTGGAAGAGGTATCTACAGAAAAGTTTGTCATAACATTTTCATTAACAGGAGGTTATATAAAAAAAATCTTTATTAAAAAATACCAAGAAGAGCTACTTTTTAAAGATATAGGGTTAGTTTTTACCCACCGCACTCTCCCCTTCCAACTCACCCAAGAGAAAGAAAAAATCACTCTCTTTAATCGTGAGAAAAATATAAAAAAAGAGTTTCTCTTTAAAGGGTACACTTTAACCTTAAAGGTAGAAGGAGAAAAAGAGAGGTCAGAACTAGTTCTTTTTTATAACCCTTTAAATATCAATAGGTTAGAGCAAAGATACCAGGAATTTTTTTATCAAAATACTTCCTCTACTCTTAAACGTTTTCCTCAAAAAAGAGTTCCCTCTAAAACACTTACTTCTTCTCTTTTTGGAATAAGAGATAGGTATTTTTGTTTAGTGTATTTTTCAGGAAAACATTCTTTGAGAATTTCCCGGTTAAAAGATAATTCTCTCTTATGCAAAGTCTCTATAAAGAACTCTTTTTCTCTCCAAGCATTCATAGGACCTCAACACTTAGAAGAATTAGATAAGTATCATTTAGAAGAAATAGTAAATTATGGCTTCTTTCATCCTATAGGAAAAGTACTAGTAAAACTTCTTTCCCTTTTCGCCTTATGGACAAAAAATTGGGGGATAAGTATTATTCTTCTCTCTGCAATAATTTATCTAGTTTTGTTCCCTTTTACTTTTCGTAGTACTCAAGCGATGCGGAAAATGCAAGCTCTTCAGCCTAAAATAGAAGAACTAAAAAATAAGTATAAAGATAACCCTCAGAAGTTAAATAAAGAAATTTTAGAGCTTTATCGCGCCTATAAAGTGAATCCTCTAGGAGGATGCTTACCTATCTTTTTCCAATTGCCTGTATTTATCGCTCTTTATCAAGTGCTTTTGCGAGTAGTAGAACTTAAAGGAGCAAAATTTCTTTGGATAAAAGATCTTTCTCTTCCTGATAGGATACTTTCTCTTCCTTTCTCTCTCCCCTTTCTAGGAAAGTATATAAACCTTCTCCCTATCCTTATCGTGGTTATAGGAATTCTTCAGCAGAAGATTACTTCTCAAGATTCTCTTCAGGCAAAGCAACAAAAATCTGTAGGATTATTCTTTGCAGTGTTTATTGGTATAATCTTTTATAACTTCCCCTCCGCCCTAGTGTTGTATTGGTTGATGCAAAATCTTTTCACTCTTTTTTATCAATGGAGAATCTCTCCAAAAGAGACTTCTTAAAACCTTTTCTTGACAACTTTCTTAATATCTTATAAAATTAAAAATCAGAAGGTTTTATTTAGGAAAAAGTTTCCACGTGGAAACTTTTAGAAAAATGTAAGATTTATAAGGGTTTTCCTTCAATGAGTAAAATAATAGGAATTTGTAATCAGAAGGGAGGAACAGGGAAAACCACCACTGCGGTAAATTTAACTACATTTTTAGCTTTAGCAGGGAAAAAAACTCTTCTTGTAGATGTTGATCCTCAAGGAAATGCTACTAGTGGTTTAGGAAAAGAAGTTTCCTCAGAACTTCCTTCTATCTACCAAGGGTTGATAGAAAAAGAACCTCCTCAAAAACTTATTGTTTCTACTTCTTGGAAGAACCTTTTTCTTATTCCTTCATCTATTTCTCTTACAGGGGCAGAGATAGAACTAGTCTCTTTAGAAGAGAGAGAGAGTAGATTGAGACGGTTATTAGAGATGATACGGTATGATTTTGATTATATTATTCTCGATGCCCCTCCTTCTTTGGGACTTCTTACTGTAAATGTGTTAGTAGCTGCAGATAGTCTTATTATTCCTATTCAGTGTGAATATTACGCTTTAGAAGGTGTCTCTAAACTTTTAAATACTATTGAGTTGGTAAAGGAGAGATTAAATCCTCGTTTGGAGATAGAAGGAGTTCTTCTTACCATGGCAGATTTTAGGACACGTCTTGCTCTCCAAGTAATAGAAGAGGTGAAGAGATTTTTTAAAGAAAAAGTATTTACTACTATCATTCCGCGCAATGTGAAATTAGCAGAAGCTCCTAGCTTTGGTAAACCTATTCTTTTCTATGACCCTTCTTGTGTAGGAACAAAAGCTTATCTCAATTTAACTCAAGAGATTTTAAAAAGGAAGATAGATCTTGATTTGTGTGGGTCTTCTTTAAAAGAAGGAGGCTGATTTTTTATGGAAAGGAAAGTGTTAGGAAAAGGATTAGAAGCATTGATCCCTAGAAAAAAAGAGGAGAAAGAAAAAAGTTTTGTTTCTCTCTCTGTAGAAAAAATAGAACCTTCTCCTTTTCAACCTCGTCAAGAAATCGATCCTCAAGAATTAGAAGACTTAAAAGCTTCTATCAGAGAAAAAGGAATAATTCAACCTATTATAGTAAGAAAAGTAGGAGAAAAATTTGAGGTTGTTGCTGGAGGTCGTAGGTTTCAAGCTGCTAAGTCTTTGGGAATCAAAGAGTTACCAGCAATAATTCGAGAAGTAAGTGATAAAGAATCTTTAGTTTTAGCTTTGGTAGAAAACCTGCAAAGGAAAAACCTTAATCCTATCGAGGAAGCGTTAGCTTTTAAGAGGTTAAATGAGGAGTTTGCTCTTACTTATGAAGAAATAGCTAGACTCATAGGAAAGGATAAAACCTCTATCTCTAATACCATTCGCCTTCTTAAACTTCCTCAAGAGATTCAGGAGGCAGTTAAGAAGAATATAATTACCTTTACTCAAGCAAGAGCTATTCTGGGGCTGGAAAAAGAAGAAGAGCAGAAGGCACTTTTTTACAAAATTATTAAAGAGGGGTTTTCAGTAAGGGAGATAGAGGAGAAAGTAAGGAGGAGCCTCCCTAAGAAGAAAAAAAGGGTTATCGATCCTTTTGTGGAAGAGATAGAGGAAAAGTTGAGAAAAAGTTTAGGAACAAAAGTAAAAGTGTTGCACAAAAAAAATAATCAAGGTAAAATTATCATCCAGTATCACAACTTAACAGATTTACAGAGAATAGTAGAGAAGTTGTCATGAAAGAACAAGCTACTTTGGTGATCATTAAGCCCGATGGGTTAAAGAAATCTCTTACCGGAAACATTCTTACTCGCCTTTCTGAGACAAAATTAAAGATAATTGGAGCAAAAATGGTTAAAGTTTCTAAAGACTTAGCTGCTAAACATTATGCTCATCTTAAAGAAAAACCTTTTTATTCCGAACTTATTAAATACATTACCGGTCGACTCCATGGAGATAATCGGGTAATGGCTCTTGTTTACTGGGGTGAGGATGCTATTGCAAAAGTAAGAAAAATAGCAGGAGCAACTAATCCCGAAGAAGCAGAACCCACATCTATTAGAGGAGCTTATGGAAGAATTCTCACTAGCGGGCTTTATGAAAATGTAGTTCATGCTTCTAGTAGTGAGGAGGAAGCAGAACGAGAGATAAAACTTTGGTTTGAACCGGATGAGATTGTTTACCCTTTATATCCTATCAAAGAAATAACCCTGGGTAGAGTAAAAAAGAAGGTGTGGAAATGAGAGCAATGACGGGCTACGGTCAAGCGAGGAAGAAGAAGAGAGGAGAGGAAGCAGATATCATTATTAAGTCATTGAATTCCAAATACTTAGATATAGAATTTCACCATCTCCCTCCTCAGAAGATAGCACTAGAAGTAAAATTGAGGAAGTTGATTGAAAAGAAAATCTTTAGAGGAAGGGTAGAGGTGTACCTCTTTTTGAAGTTTTTCTCCAGAGAAAAAGCAGTCTTTAATTTTCCTCTTTTTTATGATTATTACCGTCAGTTAACTAGAATGGCTGCTCTTCTTAAGATAGATGGTAAATTGAGTATAAAAGATTTTTTATCTCTGCCAGGGCTGGTAAGGATGGAGTCTTCTTCTAAAGGAGAAGATAACTTAATTATAGAAGGAGTGAGAGAGGCGTTAGCTCGGTTAGTAGAATTTCGAGAAAAGGAAGGAAAGAATATAAAGAAAGAGATTTTGACTTATTTAAAAGATCTAAATGAAATTATAAGAAAAGTGAAGAAGATAAAACCTAAAATTGGAGAGGAATTGGGCAAAGAAGATATTAAAGAGGAGATAACTCTCATTACTTTTTATTTAAGAAGAATGAGAAGATTAGTGAATGAAAAAAGCAATCTTCCTAAAGGGAAGAAGATAGATTTTCTTGCTCAAGAGATTTTGAGAGAATTGAATACCTGTATGAGTAAAACAAAAAAAGTGAGAGTAGCATCATTAATTGTAAAAGGAAAAACTTGTGCTGAGCGGATAAGAGAGCAGGCTCAGAACATAGAATGAGAAAACCGAAAGTATTTATCATCTCCGGCCCCTCAGGAGCAGGTAAAACCACACTTATCAATCGACTATTCCAAAAAAAATTTGTGAAGGATAATTTTTTAAGAGGTATATCCTTTACTACTCGAAAGAAGCGAAGAGGAGAGAAGGAAGGAAGAGATTATTTCTTCGTGGATGAGAAGAGTTTTAAAGATTTGAAAAAGAAGGGATTTTTTCTAGAGACACAAAAAGTTTTAGATGATTTTTATGGCACACCAAGATTTTTTTTAGAGGAAGCAAAGAGAAGAGGTAAAAATTTGATTCTTTGCATTGATGTTAAAGGAGGAAAGTATTTGAAAAGTAAACTAAAGAAAGATAAAATAATTACTATTTTTATAACTGTTCCTCATCGAGAGGAACTTTTGTGTCGATTGAAAAAAAGAAAGGAAAATTCTCAGAATATAAAGAAGAGAATAAGCCTAGCAAAAAAAGAGTTGCAATTTTTGAAATTCTATGATTATTTAATAGTTAATCAGAATATTAGGGAAAGTGTAAAAAAATTAGAGGAGATACTAAGGAATGGGATTAATCAATGAGCCAAGATTATGTTCCTTTAGAGAAACTTTTAGAGGCCAGTAACGGTTCTGTTTATAAACTTGCGGTGCTAGGGGCAAAGAGAGCACTTCAGCTTGCTGACGGAGAGAAACCTTTGATAGAAAAGCCTTCAGAAAAGGCATTAGATAACGCTTTAAGAGAGATCGCTCTTAAAAAAATAAAAGTAGGAGAAAGTAAGTAGAAGAGAAAAGGCGGCGTAGCCAAGGGGAAAGGCAGTGGTCTGCAAAACCACTATTCAGCGGTTCAAATCCGCTCGCCGCCTTTAAATAAGAAAAATTCTTTAGGTAGGTGAGGGGAATAACTTTGTTTGTAAGAATGCATCTTATAAGTTATTTCCGTATTGCTTACGATTGAAGAGAGTCACGTTAGGAAGAATTAAAAAGTTGATGAAGGGAATAAAAAGTTATGGGCGGGTGGCGGAATAGGCAGACGCCTGGGACTTAAAATCCCATGTCCCGTAAGGGACGTGAGGGTTCGAGTCCCTCCCCGCCCATACTTACTAAAAAATGTGGGCGCATAGCTCAGGTGGCTAGAGCGTCACGTTGACATCGTGAAGGTCAGAGGTTCAAGTCCTCTTGCGCCCACCAAAATTTATTGTGGGAAGCGATGGATTTAGATACGTTAAGACATTCTTGTGCACACATTATGGCTTCAGCAGTAAAGAGACTCTACCCTCGTGTTAAATTGGGGATTGGTCCGGCAATTCAGGATGGTTTTTACTATGATTTTGATATTCCAGAGAAGATAGGAGAGGAGGATCTTCCCAGGATTGAAGAGGAGATGAAAAAGATTATTCAAAAGAATTACCCTTTTATAAGGGAAGAGTGGCCAAAGACAAAAGCAGAGGAGTACTTTAAGAAAGAAGGAGAAATTTACAAACTAGAGTTGATTAAAGAGATACCGGGAGATACAGTTTCTATCTATAGACATAATGATTTCATTGATCTGTGTCGGGGTCCACATCTTAATTCTACTAAAGAGGCAAAGTACTTTAAACTTCTCTCTATTTCAGGAGCCTACTGGCGGGGAAAAGAAAAAGGTCCCCAACTTATTCGTATTTATGGGACAGCATTTTTTTCTTCTCAGGAATTAGAGGAATACCTTCAAAGATTAAAAGAGATAAAAGAAAGAGACCATCGCCGATTAGGGAAAGATTTAGCTCTTTATGATATTTACCATGAAGAAGCTGGTGCAGGTTTAGTTTTTTATTTACCCCAAGGAGCAATTTTAAGAAGAATAATAGAAGATTGGTTGATAGCTGAACATAGAAAAAGAGAATATCAATTAGTAATAACCCCGCATATTATGGATAAAACTCTTTGGGAAAGAAGTGGGCACCTTACTTATTATAAAGATTATATGTACTCAATCACCAAAGAGAACCAAGAGTTCATTTTAAAACCTATGAATTGTCCAGGACACATTCTTATTTACAAATCAGAATTGAGAAGCTGGCGCAATTTACCCTTGAGGATATTTGAATTAGGCACAGTTTACCGTTACGAAAAAAGTGGTGTTCTTCACGGTCTGCTAAGAGTAAGGGGATTTACCCAAGACGATGCGCATATTTTTTGTAAAGAGGAAGATTTGGAGGAAGAGATAGAGGGAGTTTTGGATTTTGTAAAGGATGCTATGGATAAGTTTGGGTTCAAAAATTTTGAGGCAGAACTAAGTACTCGGCCAGAGGAGTTTATTGGTGAGATAGAAAAGTGGAATACCGCTGAGCGTATTTTACAGAATGTTTTAGAGAAGAAGAAGTTCTTTTACAAAATAAATGTGGGAGAAGGGGCCTTTTACGGACCTAAGATAGATATAAAGTTGAAAGATGCTTTAAAAAGAAGCTGGCAGTGCGCTACAATCCAACTTGACTATAGTCTTCCTGAGCGATTTGATTTAACTTACCATGCTCGAGATGGCAAGAAGAAAAGAGCTGTAATGATTCATCGGGTGATCTTGGGGAGTTTAGAAAGATTTATTGCTACTTTAGTAGAACATTATGCAGGAAAATTTCCTTTTTGGTTGGCTCCTACTCAGATATGTGTAATGAATGTGAGTAGAGAGGTAGTAGAGTATGCTAGCGCAGTGAAGGAAAAACTTACTCGGCACAGTTATCGTGTAGAGGTAGACTTATCCGATCAGACTTTAGAGAGAAAGATTAGAGAAAAGGAACTTAAAAAAGTTCCTTATCTTGTAGTGGTAGGCAAAAAAGAAAAAGAGAAGAATTTAATTTCAGTAAGAGAAAGAGGCGGGAGGCAATTAGGAGAGATGTCTATAGAAGAATTTATAAGTATTTTAAAAAAAGAGGAGGTGAACAATTAGAAAGGGTATCCGGGTTAATGAAAGAATTTTTGCTAGGACAGTCAGGCTTATTGGTCCCAACGGAGAACAGTTAGGTATTTTTCCTCGCGATCTAGCTTTGAGAAAAGCTGAGGAGTTTGACTTAGACTTGGTAGAAGTAGCTCCTCAAGCAGATCCTCCTGTATGTAGAATAATGGATTTTGCGAAGTATAAATATGAACAGGAAAAGAAAGAGAGGGAAGCTAAGCGCCACCACCGCCATACCCAGCTTAAAGAAATAAGACTTTCTCCTCGCATAGATAACCATGATTATCAAATTAAACTGAAGCACATTCAAGAGTTTTTAGAGAAAGGGCATAAGGTAAGAGTGAGAATGTTTTTTAGAGGAAGAGAGGTTGCTCATCAGGAGATAGGAAGGAAACTGATAGATAGGCTTATTACTGATGTGGAGAAGTTAGGAAAAGTAGAGAGAGAGCCACATCTTTTGGGGAGAGCATTAATTTTAGTCCTTGGGCCAAAATAATTTTGGGAGGTTAGCATGCCAAAACTAAAGACAAAAAAAGCGTTAGCTAAAAGGATAAAGGTTACAAAGAAGAAAAAACTTTTGCGTCAGAAAGCAGGACGTCGACATCTGTTAAGTAGTAAAGAAAGAAAGAGAAAGAGAGCTTTAAGGAGAAAAGGTAAAGTTTCTTCAGGAGAGAAGAAGGTGATAAAAAGAGCTTTACCTTATGCTTTCTAAGGAAAGGAGTTTAGAATGAGAGCAAGACGTTCACCCGCTTCCCGAAAAAGAAAAAAGAAAGTTTTGAAATCAACTAAAGGGTATTGGGGAAAACGTTCCAAGGTGTACCGACGGGCTTTAGAAACCTTAAGGAGGGCTTATGTTTATGCATATCGTGATCGTAAAAGAAAGAAGAGAGAGTTTCGCCGGCTATGGATTACAAGAATAAATGCTGGGGTTCGTGAGAAAGGAATTACTTATCACGAATTTATCGCTGGACTTAAAAAGAAGAACATCCTTCTTTCTCGGGATATCTTAGCTAATCTTGCTTGTGAGGAGAAGGAAGTATTTGATAGACTCATAGAGATAGCTAAGGGAAGTTAGAATGAAGTACATTGTGATAATTGGTTGTGGTAAAACAGGAAGGAATTTAGCCTTGGAATTTGCTACCTCTCATAACGTAGTAGTGATAGATAGGAATAAAACCGCTTTAGATTCTTTAGGAGAGGATTTTAACGGTAAAAAAGTTTTGGGAGATGCTTTAGATACCCAGGTGCTAGAGAATGCAGGAATAAAAGAAGCAGATGCTTTGGTAATAGTTACTGGTAACGATAATCTTAATATTGTAATTGGCAAGGTGGCTAAAAAGATGTATAAAGTGAAAAAGGTTGCTCTCCAAGTGTATGAGTTAGCTAAAAAGAAGATTTTTTCCGAAGAGGGATTAATTATTGTAAATAGAACTTATCTTTTAGTAGAGGTGTTTAAAAAATGTATATTGTAATTGCTGGCGGGGGACGTTTAGGTTCTCTTTTGGCAAAGAAACTAAAGGAAGATAAACACAACGTATGTTTAATCGATAAGTCTTTAAAGGTATGTCAAAAGCTCGCTGAAGAAATAAAAGACGCTCTAGTTATTAACGGTGATGCTTCTGACCCCGAGGTACTAAAACAAGGTAAAACTGAGAAAGCAGACGTAGTAGTAGGTGCTACTCCTGCTGATGAGGATAACATCATTATTTGTCACTTAGCTAAGGAGATGTTTAAAGTAAGAAGAACAGTAGCAAGGATTAATAACCCTAAACATTTAGCTTTTTACAAATACATGGGGGTAGATGCTCCCATAGATTCTACTTCTATCATTGCTCGTATTGTTGAAGAGGAAGCATCTTTTTCTGATGTAATGAATCTTTTAAGCATAAAGAAAGGGAGATTATCTATTGTAAGAGTAGACATTCCTCAAGAGTCTCCTATAATAAATAAGAAGGTAAAGGAGATAAAACTTCCTCCTAATTCAGTTCTCATCTCTATAATAAGGGAGACAGAAATTATAATTCCTCGAGGAGATACCGAAGTTTTAGCTGATGATGAAGTAATCGCAGCAACTCTTATTGATAATGAAAAGGATCTAATAAATTCTCTTATTGGTAAGATATGAAGGTGATTTTAGGAGTTCTCACAGAAATTTTCTTCTGCCTTTCGGTGATTGGGGTGGCGTTTCTACTTTCCTTTATTTTCTAAAATGATTATCTCTCCAGAAAAAAGAGATTTTTCTACTATCTTCCATGTGATTGGCAGACTCTGTTTAGGATTAAGTATGTTTATGCTGCTGCCCCTTTTTTGTGCATTAGTTTTTGGAGAGTATGAGCCTTTCTACGATTTTTTAATAGGGTTTTTAAGTACAGCAAGTTTGGGGTTTGTGCTTATGCTCCTCTTCCCTTTTAAGAAAGAGATTGGATGGCAGCATTCTTTTTTCATTGTAAGTTTAGGATGGTTGGTAGCTTCAGTAATGGGAGCTATCCCTCTTTACCTTTCTAGGCACTGGGAGAGTTTTTTAGATGCTTGGTTTGAAGCTATGAGTGGATTTGCTACCACAGGATTAATTTTAGTGAAGGACTTAGACCATCTTTCCTTTTCGCACAATCTTTGGCGACATCTTACCATGTTTATTGGAGGGCAGGGAATAATTTTAGCTTCCATTTCTATCTTAAGCAAAGTGAGAAACGGTAGTTTGGGGCTATATATTGGTGAGGGAAGACAAGAGAAGATATTTCCTAATATTATTGCTACTGCGCGATTTATCTGGAAAGTTAGCTTTATTTACCTTACCGTTGGCGTAACTCTTTTTACTTTTCTTCTTTCCTATAAAGGGTTAGGGATAAGTAAAGCTATAGTTCATGGCTTCTGTTTGTTTTTTGCTTCCTTTGATACCGGAGGATTCGCTCCTCAATCTCAAAATATAGCTTACTATCATTCCTTTTCTTTAGAGATAGCTACAATGGTATTTATGCTTTTGGGGGCGATAAATTTTAATCTCCACTTCTGGTTATGGTATAAAAACAAGAGAGAGATTTTTAGAAATTTTGAAATACGCACTTTTATAATTAGTCTTTTTTCTCTCACTATTCTTCTGTTTTTTTCTCTAAAGCCATTAACTCACTCAGTTATTTTCCGCAAAGGGTTCTATCAGTTAGTTTCGGCTCATACTGGGTGCGGATTTACAAATCTTGCTCCTAGGGAGATTCTTTCTTTCGCCCCTCTTTCTTTAACTTTGCTCATCTTAGCTATGGGGATAGGAGGAGGAGTATGTTCCACTACAGGAGGGATAAAACTTCTCCGTTTAGGATTCATATTTAAAGCTATGGCAGGAGAGATTAAAAGAGCGATAATGCCCCACAAAGCAGTGTATCGTGAAAGCTTTCATCATCTTAAGGATACACTTATTGAAGAAAAGCACTTAAAAGAGACTTTTGTTATAGTAGGATTTTATTTTCTTGTTTACCTCTTAGGAGGATTGATGGGATTATTTCACGGCTATCCTCCTTTGGCCAGTTTTTTTGAATCAGTTTCCGCTGCTGCTAACGTAGGGCTTTCTTTGGGGGTTACTAACCCTGGAATGCCCTCAGGATTAAAACTTACTTACATATGCGAGATGTGGATGGGACGTTTAGAATTTCTTTCGATATTCGTATCTTTAAGTTACATAGTTTCTTTATTTAAAAAATGAGAAGAATAATTTTTTTAATCATCTTTGGACTTTTTCCTTTAGTAAGCTACCCTCAAAGTTTAGAGGAAATTTTAAAGAATTCTCAGGATTTTGATAATCGTAAGATAGTTTTTGAAGGAGAAGTAATAGGAGAGCCTTTAAAAGGAGAGGAGGGAGTATGGATTAATGTAAAGCAGGGAAAAGTAAGTATAGGAGTGTTTTTAGAAGATTCAGAAGCGATTAATAAGATTAAAAATTACGGCTCCTACAAAAGGAGAGGAGATTGGGTTCAGATAGAGGGAATATTTTTTAACAATTGCCCAATTCATCTAGAGAGAGATGTCCATGCCTATAAACTCAAAGTAATAAAACCAGGTTTTCTTTTAAGAGAAGAGATTTCTCTTTTTAAAGTGAAACTCTCATTGGGCTTGGCATTACTTTGTTTGACATTAGGGATAATTTGTTTTATAAATTTAAAATATGTTAGAAGAGATTAAGAAGATAGAAAACAGTTTCTTGCAAGAGATTGAAAGAGTAAAAACTTTAGAAGAGCTAGAAGCTCTCCGCATAAAGTATCTAGGGAGGAAGTCTTTTATCAGCCAAGCCTTTTCCCAAATTCCCAATTTAGAAAGAGAACAAAGGGCGGAGTTGGGTAAAGTTTTAAATGCTACTAAAGAAAAGATCGTTTTTCTCTTGGATGAAAAAAGAAAAACTCTTTCTATGCAAGAGGAAAAAATAGATCTAACTATTCCTCCTTTTCCTGTAGAGAGAGGAATAAAACATGTCCTTACCCAGGTAAATGGGGAGATTTGTGGCATTTTTGAGAAGTTAGGGTTTATCATTATAGAGGGCAAAGAAATTGAAGACGAGTGGCATAATTTTGAAGCCTTAAATATTCCCTTAGAGCATCCTTCAAGGGATGTGTTTGACACTTTTTATTTAGATTTACCACCTATCTCCAAAGATAAGGGTAAACTTCTTTTAAGGAGTCATACCTCTCCTTCTCAAATAAGAGTAATGAAGAAAATGCGCCCTCCTTTAGCAGTTGTTTCTCCAGGAAGAGTTTACAGGCCCGACAAAGTTGATGCTTCTCATTCTTTCATGTTTCATCAAATCGAGGGTTTCTGTGTAGACAGGAATATAAATTTTTCTCACCTCAAAGGAGTACTTTTTTACTTTGCCAAGAGTTTTTTTTCTTCCCAAGTGAAATTAAGATTTCGTCCTCACTACTTCCCTTTTACTGAGCCTTCAGCAGAAGTGGATTTAAGTTGCATCCTTTGTGAAGGAAGAGGATGTAGTGTATGTTCTTATAAAGGATGGGTGGAAATTTTAGGGTGTGGGATGATTCATCCTGAGGTGTTGAAAGCTTGTAAGATAAGTCCAAAAGAATATCAAGGGTTTGCTTTTGGTATGGGGATAGAAAGGATAGCTATGCTTAAGTATAGGATAAACGATATACGGTTATTTTTCGAAAATGATTTAAGATTTTTGGAACAGTTCTATGAAGTTTAGTCTAAATTTTGTAAAGGAATTTATTGATTTAAAAGAATCCCCTCAAAAGGTAGCTAACCTCTTAACTATGGCAGGGTTGGAAGTAGAACACATCTACCGAGAAGGACATGATTGGATACTAGAAACAGAGGTCACCAGTAATCGTCCTGATTGGTTATCTATTGTAGGAATAGCTTACGAACTCTCGGCTCTCCTAAGAAGAAAATTAAAAGTTAAAATACCCCGCTTGATAACAAAGCCTTTATTGAAAGAGATAGATATTATCATCGAAGATAAAGAAGGTTGTCCTATATATCTGGCTAGGTTAATAAAGGGAGTGAAGGTAGAAGATTCTCCTTCTTGGTTAAAACATAAGATAGTAGCTTGTGGGATAAACCCTGTAAACAATATTGTAGATATAACTAACTACTGCATGATTAAATGGGGTAATCCTCTCCATGCTTTTGATTTTGATAAGATAGAAGGGAACGTTTATGTGCGGAGAGCAAAAAAAGAAGAAAAGTTTACAGGATTGGATGAGAAAGAGAGGATTTTAACTGAAGAGAATTTAGTAATTTCTGATGAGAGAAAAATTATTGCTCTGGCAGGGATAATTGGAGGTAAAAACACAGAAGTAGATCAGAATACCAAAAACATCCTTTTAGAAGGAGCAATTTTTTCTCCAGTGAGGATAAGGCGATCAAGAAGAGCTATGGGGATAGAGACAGAATCTTCCTATAGGTTCGAAAGAAGAGTTTCTTGGGAGAGGTTGAAAATAGCTTCTCAAGAAGCAGTTAATCTTATACTTTCTTTAGGAGGAGGGAAATTATATGGATGTATAGAAAAAGGGAGGAGACCTCAGAAAAAAACAAGGAGAATAGTTATTAGCCTTCCCCATTTAGAGAACTATCTAGGAGAAAGGATTCCTAAGCAGGAGGTGAAAACTATTCTTACCTACCTTGGTTTTCAAGTAGAAAAAGTTTATAAAGAGAAATTATGCCTTAAACCACCTTCTTTGCGGATGGATGTTTCTTATCCTGTGGATGTTTACGAAGAGGTGGCACGGATATATGGATATGATAGGATAAAACCCACTTTACCTTTTATTCCTAAACAGATCTATAGTAGTTTCTATCAATTTAAAAAAGTATTGAGAGATTTTCTGATAAGTTTAGGTATTAAAGAAATAATTACCTATAGTATAACCTCTCAGAGTTTGCTGGAAGAGTTAAAAGAGAAGAATTTTATAAAGATTTCTAATCCTTTACGTCAGCAAGAAAATGTTTTACGCCCTACTCTTTTGTGCGGAGGAATAGAGGCAGTAAAGCATAACTTAAATCAGAAAGCCTTTTCTCTTAAGTTCTTTGAAATTGCAAATATATATTTTAAAGAAGAAAAGAGTTACAAAGAAAAAGCAAATTTAGCTATTGCCTTCAGTGGAGAGAGAAATCAGGCTTTTTATCTTAAGGGGGTAGTAAGAGAAGTTCTTAGATTTGCTAACATAAAAGATTACTCTTGGGTTCCTACAGAAAAAGCTAATTTTACCAACGCTTTAGATATAGTGAAGGATAGCCAATCTTTGGGTTTTCTGGGGAAGATAGACTCAAGATTAAAAGAAAAGTTTGATCTAACTGAAGATTTATACTTTGCTCAAATTGATTTAGAAAAGTTATGGGAAAAGAGGGAACCCCGGTATTTTTCTCCCTTTAGCAGATTTCCTGTAGTTTTTAGAGACATAAGTATAGCGCTTAAAGAAGTTAAATTTTCTCAACTAGAAGAGATAATAAAAAAGGAAGCAGGGAATTATTTTAAAGGAGTAGAAGTTATTGATATCTATCAAGGGAAAAAAATACCTCCTCAAATTTTCGCTCTAACTTTGAGAGTTTACTACCAAGCTCAGGATAGAACATTGACCTCTCTAGAAGTAGATGCTATGCATGATCGTATAAGAAAAATCTTAGGAGAGATAGAAGGGGTAATTTTACGCTAAAATATTCTTTGATAAAGTTGTTCTTGAAAAGTATTTTTTTAGGTGGTATAATTAAAGTGTAAATTCCCTGCCTGTTGCGTGAGCAGGCATTGCGCCACAGCCAACACCGTTTAAGAGGGAGCTTTTCTCTCCTATTGCTGTGGCAGTAGGAGGCGGCACCCACTTGTATGAGGAATGGACTGTTGGTGGTAAGCCTGCCACGGACACATGGCAGGGCTTTTAATTTTTACCTTTCTTGAAAGATGATTGCCCCTTTAGCGGTTAAAATGAGACCTAATACTTTAGAGGGATTCGTAGGGCAAAAGCATCTTTTAGGAGAGGGAAGACTTTTACGGCGAGCAATTCTCTCTAAAAGAATTCCTCCCTTAATTTTCTGGGGTCCAGCAGGGTGTGGTAAGACTACTTTAGGGTTTATAATCGCTAATTATCTGAATGCAGAATTTAAGTATCTCAATGCTGCTTTTACTTCCCTAAAGGAAGTTAAAGAGATTCTGGAACAAGCTCGCAGGGAATTTTCTAATACTCACAAGCAGTTAATTCTCTTTATCGATGAAATTCACCGTTTCAACAAGCTTCAACAGGAAGCTTTCCTTCCTGATACCGAACATGGTACGATAGTTTTTATTGGTGCAACTATTTATAACCCTTATTACTATATTATTCCTTCATTAATATCTCGAGCTATTGTGGCTCACTTTCGCTCTCTAAGTAAAGAGGAGATAATTACTATTCTGAAGAGAGCGTTAAGAGATAAAGAACGGGGGTTAGGAAATTTGAACATAAAAATTACTAATAAAGCCTTAGATTATCTTGCTACCCTTTCTGGAGGAGATGCAAGAAAAGCTCTTTCCAGTTTAGAGATCGGGGCTTTAACTACCCCTCCTGATAGAGAAGGGAGGATAGTTCTTAACTTAGAGGTAGCAAAAGAATTAATTCAGAAGAGTATCTTTTATGACAAAAGAGATTCTTACCACTATGATACCATCTCTGCTTTTATAAAGTCTGTTAGGGGTTCAGATGTGGATGCTAGCCTCTACTGGTTAGCTAAGATGATAAAAGCAGGAGAGGATCCTCGATTTATTGCTCGGAGGTTAGTTATTTTAGCTAGCGAAGATATAGGCAACGCTAACCCTTTTGCTCTGGTTTTAGCTACTAGCTGTTTTAAAGCGGTGGAGTTTGTAGGAATGCCTGAGGCAAGTTTAATTTTGGCTCAGACTACTATTTACTTAGCTTCTTCTCCTAAATCTAATGCTAGTTACAAAGCCATAGAGAGAGCCATGGAAGATGTAGAGAAGGAAGAAACAAAAGAGGTGCCTTCTCATCTTAAGACGCACTCCTCTCACTATAAGTATCCGCACGATTTTGGAGGCTACATTACTCAGAGTTATGGAGTGAGCAAAAAGTACTATTATCCTCTTAGTGTAGGGGAGGAGAAGAAGATAAAAGAATTTTTAGATAATTTAAAATTACCTAATCGCCAACCTTAGCTAACTCTTTTGTAATCAACAAGTTAAAATTTAAAAACATTTTTACTTTGGTCTAATTAATGGTATAATAAAAATTCTACAGCAACCGATAAAAAATGAAGGAAAGTTTCAGGAAAAAATTATTGGATAAATTACTTTCCCTTACTTTGGAGGAGATAGAAAGGAGGAGTAAAAATGTTGAGAAGAATTTACAGAAACTTCATGAATATATCGAGGCTAAATGTGTTATGGTTTACTACCCTTTAAAGGGTGAAGTAAACCTTTTAGGGATGGTGAGGAAGGATATGGATAAAAAAAGGATATGTTTCCCTTTTATAGAAGGAAGGGGTTTGTATCCTTACGAGGTGAAAAATTTAGACGAAGATTTTATAAAAGGACCTTGGGGGACTACTCATCCTAATCCAAAGAAGACAAAAAGAGTGGAACTAGAGGAGTTAGACTTAGTGATTGTTCCAGGATTAGGATTTAGTCCTCAAGGATATCGATTAGGAAGAGGTGCAGGTTTCTATGACCGCTTTTTAAAAAAATTACCTAAGAAAATAAAAAAGGTTGGTGTTGCTTTTGATTTCCAAGTAATAGAAAACCTTCCTCATCAATTCCCTCATGACGAAAAGGTAGACATCTTAATTACTGATACTAACTCTCTTTAAATATTACAGCTTAAAAACTAGGAGGAGGTAAAAATGCTTGCTATTTATATTATCCTTGGACTATTAGTAGGATTAGGAGGGGGGTATTTTTTAGGAGAGTTTTTAGGAAAAAGTAAGCTTAAAAGAGCAAAAGAAGAAGCGGCAAAATTTATAGAAGAAGCAAACCAAAAAGCAGAGCAGATTGCTAGAAAAGCAGATTTAGATGCTAAAGAAATGCTTTACAAGTTAAGATTAGACTTTGAAAAGCAAACAAGTCAAAAGAAAGAAGAGCTTACTCAGTTAGAGAGGAAACTAACTCAAAGGGAAGAGAACCTAGAGAGGAGATTAGATTTTATAGAAACTAAAGAGAGAGAGCTTTCCAAGCGAGAAGAGAGTTTAAAAACTGCCTCTCTGGAGTTAGAAAAACGAAGAGAAGAATTGGATAAGCTAATCGAGGAGGAGAAAGAACGTCTTCAAAAGATTTCTTCTTTAACTCCTCAAGAAGCCAGAGAACTTCTTCTTAAAAGATTTGAGGAGGAGTTACGGCAAGAGAAGGCAAAGATGTTGAGAGAGATAGAAGAAGAAGTTAAAGAAGAGGCAGAAAAGAAGGCTAGAGAGATAGTTTCTTTAGCTATCCAACGTTGCGCAGTAGAGCATACTACAGAAACTACGGTAAGTGTAGTGCAGCTTCCTAACGATGAAATAAAAGGAAGGATTATTGGTCGAGAGGGGAGAAACATAAGGGCATTTGAGATGCTTACAGGGGTAGATTTAGTGATTGATGATACTCCTGAAGCAGTAAGTATTTCTAGTTTTGATCCTATAAGGAGAGAAATCGCCCGTTTAGCTTTAGAGAGTTTGGTTGCTGATGGAAGAATTCATCCCGCACGTATTGAGGAAGTAGTGGAAAAAACAAAGAAAGAGTTTGAGAAGAGATTGATAGAGGAAGGCAAACAAACTTCTTTTGAGGTAGGAATTCATAATCTCCACCCTGAGTTAATAAAGCTATTAGGGAAGTTAAAGTATAGAACTAGCTTTGGGCAGAATGCCCTTCAACATTCTAAGGAAGTAGCATTTATTATGGGAATATTAGCTGCAGAGTTAAATTTAAATTCCCATTTAGCCAAAAGAGCGGGTTTACTTCATGATATTGGAAAGGCAGTAGATCACCAAGTAGAAGGTACGCATTCTAAAATTGGAGCAGAACTTCTAAGGAAGTATGGAGAGAATGAAATTGTAGTTAATGCTGCAGAAGCTCATCATGAAGAAGTAGAGTTTAAATCCATCTATAGCCTTCTGGCCTTAGTAGCAGATGCCATAAGTGCTTCTCGGCCGGGAGCAAGAAGAGAAACTTTAGAGACTTATATAAAGAGATTACATGAGTTAGAGAGTATTGCTTCCTCTTTTGAAGGAGTAGATAAAGCTTTTGCTATTCAAGCAGGAAGAGAAATAAGAGTTATTGTAAGTCCTAACAAAGTGAAGGATGAGGAGATAGCTTTATTAGCTTTGGAAATAAAGAAGAGAATAGAAAAAGAGATGGAGTATCCTGGGCAGATTAAGATAACGGTAATAAGAGAAGTAAGAGCTATAGATTACGCAAAGTAAAGATGAGAATTTTATTTATTGGAGATATTGTTGGTAGACCAGCACGTGAGTATTTAAAAGAGGTTCTACCACGGATACGAGAAACGAGAGGAATAGATTTTGTAATTGCTAACGGAGAGAATGCCAGTGGTGGTTCAAGTATTGTTCCTCCTACTGCTAAGGAATTATTCTCCTTGGGGATAGATGTAATCACTAGTGGTGATCACATCTTTAAAAAAAGAGAGGCAAGGCAAACATTAGAAAGTATGGATGTGTTAAGGCCTCTTAACTATGGAGAAAATGCTTGGGGGAGAGGATTCTTGATAAAGGAAGTAAATGAAGTTAAAATAGCTGTAGTTAATCTTTTGGGAAGGGTATTTATGCAACCCATAGATTGTCCTTTTAAAAGCATAAGAGACCTTCTTCCTCACATAGAGAAGGAAGCAAAGATTATAATTGTAGATATGCATGGGGAGGCTACATCAGAAAAGTTAGCCATGGGCTATTTTTTAGCAGGTAAAGTAAGTGCAGTATTAGGCACTCATACCCATATTCCCACTGCTGATGAAAGGATAATCGAGAACTTCACTGGTTATATCACTGATGTAGGAATGACAGGGAGTTTTGATTCTATTTTAGGGAGAGAGAAGCATCAGATTATAGAAAGGTTTATTACCAATCTTCCTCTACGTTTTAATCTAGCAGAGAAAGATGTAAGAATTCAGGGGGTAGTTTTAGAGATAGATGCCTCCACAGGGAGATGTTTATCTATTAAACGCTTAGAAGAAAGAAGGGAGGTAAGATGAACTGGGAGGGACAAGAAAGAAGAAGATTTCCTCGTGCAGTCTTTCCTTGCAAAATAATTCTTTCTTCTCCTATACGACTTTTTTCCTCACACACTGAGAATATCAGTGAAGGAGGAATAAGGGTGATTTTGGAGGATAAGTTAGAACTTTTTACTACTGTGGGTTTGGAGATTTTTTTAGAAAAGGAGAGACCAATAAAATGTAAAGGAAGAGTAGTATGGGTAATTGAGAAAGTCAATCCTCTAAAAAGAGAGTCCCTAATGTTTGATACAGGAATCGAGTTTAGCGAAATGTCCAATCAGGATCGCGAATATATCAGAAATTTAATAACTACCATTCTTTCTCAAAGAAAAGAAGAGAAGAAAGATTAAAATGTTTTTGGAAAAAGTCAACTCTCCCCAAGATTTAAAAACCCTTTCTCTTAAAGAACTAGAGGTTTTAGCTGAAGAGATACGGCAGTTAATTATTAAAGTAGTTTCTCAAAAAGGAGGTCACTTGGCTAGTTCTTTAGGGGCGGTGGAGTTATGTATAGCTCTACATTACTGTTTAGATACTCCCCGAGATAGTCTCATCTTTGATGTAGGTCACCAGTGTTACGCTCATAAGATTATTACCGGCAGAAGAGATAGTTTTTTTCGCTTAAGAGAATATAAAGGAATAAGTGGATTTCCCAATCCTCAGGAGTCCTGTTATGATTTATTTATCTCAGGACATGCTTCCACTGCTGTGAGTTGGGCGGTGGGGTTAGCGGAGGCAAAGAAATTAAGGGAAGATAAGAGCGAAACGGTAGTAGTAATTGGAGATGGTTCTTTAACCGGGGGAATGTGTTTTGAGGCCTTAAACTTATGTGGTCATATTAAGAGTAATGTCTTAGTGATTTTGAATCATAATCAGATGAGCATTTCCCCTTCAGTAGGAGCTTTAACTAATTATCTTACCAAAATAATCTCCTTGCCTATCTATAACAAGATAAAAAATGAGTTAGAAAGGTTACTTAAACACTTACCTAAGTTTGCTAAAACTATGGCAGTAAAAGCAAAAAAATTTGAGGAAGCTATAAAGGGATTAATTGTTCCTGGGATATTCTTTGAAGAGTTAGGATTTAGATACTTTGGTCCTATCGATGGGCATAATTTAGAAGTTCTTATTCCTACCATAAAAAATATACTCCACTTGGAAGGTCCAAGAATTTTACATGTACTTACCAAGAAAGGTAAAGGGTATCCTCATGCAGAGGAGAATCCAGAAAAATTCCATAGCCCATCGGTGAGCAAATCTTCAAAAGTTAAGAAAGGTGAGGATTTTAGTAGGGTTTTCTCTAAGAAATTAATTTCCTTAGCACAAAAAGATGAGCGAATAGTAGCGATTACTGCTGCTATGCCTGAAGGTACAGGGTTGGCATTGTTTAAAGAGGTTTACCCTGATAGATTTTTTGATGTGGGGATTGCTGAGGCAAATGCTGTAGGTTTTGCTGCAGGGTTAGCCAAAGGAGGAAGAAGACCAGTGGTAGCTATTTACTCTACCTTTCTACAGCGCGCCTTTGATCAGATAATTCATGATGTAGCTTTACAGAAATTGCCAGTTATTTTTGCTATCGACAGAGCAGGATTAGTAGGAGAGGATGGTCCTACCCACCACGGGATTTTTGACATTTCTTATTTGAGGATGATTCCCGATATAGTTTGTATGGCTCCTAAGGATAGAGAGGAGTTAGAAGAAATGTTGGAGTTTAGTTTAAGTTTAGATAAACCGGTAAGTTTACGTTACCCTAAAGGGGAAAGTTATGTTTTAGGTAAAAGAGAAAAAATAGTTTTAGGAAAAGCGGAGATACTAAGAGAAGGAAAAGATTTATGTATTGTTGCCTTAGGTTCCATGGTTAGGGAGGCATATTTAGCGGTAAGTAAGCTGGAGAGAGAAGGGATAGATGTTTTCTTAGTGAATGCCCGATTTATAAAACCTTTAGATAAAGAGTTACTTAAATTTTTAACTTCCCAGTTTAATTTAATTGTTACTGTGGAAGAGGGGATTTTAGAAGGTGGATTTGGTTCTGCCATTATGGAGTTTTACGAAAAAGACGGACTTCTTGATAAGATAAAACTGATAAGAATGGGAGTGAGAGATGAATTTCCTACCTTTGGCAAGCGAAAGCAACTTTTAGAGATTTATTCTTTAACTTCTCAAGGGATCTATAGTCAAATAATTACCCTTCTTAAGAATAAGCAATTCTTAAGACATAAGAATAAGCAATTCTTATGGCAAAGGTAAAGATAGATAAAGAAAGATGCAAAGGTTGTGGTTTGTGTATCTTTTTTTGCCCCTTTGGGCACTTACAGTTTTCTCAGGAGTTAAATAAAAGAGGCAACCAATACGCTGAACCTAAGAAGGGGAGTGAGTGTAAAGGGTGTAAGCAATGTTATTTAATCTGCCCTGATTACTGTATTGAAATTTACCAAGAAGATGTCTCAAAAAAGAAGTGGGAAGAGAGTTTTAATCACCGGTAATGAAGCTATAGGAGAAGGGGCAATAAAAGCAGGCTGTCGTTTTTACGCTGGTTACCCTATCACCCCTCAAAATGAGCTAACCGCTTATATGGCTAAAAGAATGGATGAAGTGGGGGGCATCTTTATTCAAGCGGAGTCGGAGTTGGCAGCCATAAACATGGTGTTTGGCGCATCAGCTTCAGGGTTCCGCGCTATGACTACTTCTTCCAGTCCAGGGATTTCTTTAAAACAAGAGGGGATATCTTATCTTTGTGGGTGTCAACTCCCCTGCGTAATCGTGAATGTGATGAGAGGAGGACCAGGGTTAGGAAACATTGCTCCTTCTCAGAGTGATTATTTTCAAGCCACCAAGGGAGGAGGTCATGGAGATTATCGTCTTATAGTGTTAGCTCCTTCTAGTGTAGAAGAAGCATTTAACCTCACTATGTTAGGATTTGATTTGGCAGATAAATATAGAAATCCTGTAATGATTCTTGCAGATGCTTTCTTAGGACAGATGGCAGAAGTAGTGAGTTTAAGGGAGAGAAAAAGAGGTAGAGTTTATAAGAAGGAATGGGCATTAACAGGAGCTAGGAATCGAACTCCAAACGTTATAAGATCTCTCTTTTTAAAAGAGGGAGTTTTAGAAGAACATAATAAAGCCCTTCAGAGAAAGTATGCTTTGATAGAGAAAAAAGAGAAACGCTGGGAAGAGATAAGTCTAAATAATGCTGAGATAATCTTCGTTGCTTATGGGATTTCTTTTAGGATAGCTTATGAAGCAGCAAAGATTTTAGAGAAGGGAGGGGTGAAGGTAGGGATATTTAGACCAATAACTTTATGGCCTTACCCTTACACACCTCTTAAGAAAGCCTCTCAAGATAAAAGAGCGATTTTTGTCTTTGAACTTTCCAGCGGTCAGATGGTAGAAGATGTAAGGTTAGCTGTGGGAGAAAAAACCCCTCTTTATTTCTATGGTCGTATGGGAGGAGGGGTTTTTGATGAGGAAGAGTTAGCTAAGTTTGTTAAGAAAAAGTTAAAGCGATAGTTAGAGAGTAAGTTTATGAAGAAAGAAGTTATAAAACCTCCCAAGAGTTTAAGAAGAGTAACTACTCATTACTGCCCTGGTTGTGGTCATGGGATAGCTCACAGAATCGTTGCTGAGGTAGTAGATGAGTTAGAGATAAGAGAAAAGACTGTAGGAGTAGCTCCTGTAGGATGTAGTGTGATAGCTTACGATTACTGGGATTTTGATGTTAGTGAAGCTGCTCATGGAAGAGCTTTAGCGGTAGCTACAGGGATAAAAAGGTGTCGGCCTAATCTTGTAGTATTTACTTATCAAGGAGATGGGGATCTTGCTTCTATTGGTATAGCAGAGACTCTTCATTGTGCTAATCGAGGAGAAAATCTAACTTGCATTTTCATAAATAATGCTTGCTATGGAATGACAGGAGGCCAGATGGCTCCCACCACTTTAGTGGGACAAAAGACTGCTACCACTCCTTGGGGAAGAGATCCGCAAAGAAAGGAAGGGTTTCCTTTAAAAGTTTGTGAATTGTTAGCTAACCTTCCTGGAGTAGTTTACTTAGAGAGGGTTTCTCTTGCTAATCCTTCTCAAGTAGTAAAAGCTAAGAGAGCAGTTAAAGAGGCGTTTCTTAACCAGATAGAAGGAAAAGGGTTTTCTTTAGTGGAAGTTTTAAGTCCTTGTCCTACTATCTGGCGGATGAGTGCTCCTGAAGCAGTAAGATGGATAGAAGAAGTGATGCAAAAGATTTTTCCCTTAGGAAGGATAAAATGATTACCCCTTCTAAGTTAGAGGAAAAGATTTTTATTGCTGGATTTGGAGGCCAGGGAGTGATGGTTTTAGGGAAAATTTTAGCTTGGGCAGGATTAAAAGAGAAGAGGGTGGTTAGTTGGTTGCCTTCTTATGGAGCAGAGATGCGTGGAGGCACTGCTCATTGTTTCGTGAGGTTAGCTTCCCAGAAGATTGGTTCTCCCACATTTGCCTACCCTACAATAGCGTTTATTTTTAACCAACTTAGTTGGGATAAGTTTACTTCTAAGGTAAGGAAAGCTAAGTTAGTAATTGTTAATAGCTCGTTAGTAAAGAGCAGGTATTTTTCTCCCAATGTGAATTTAATCCCTCTTAACCAATTAGCTTTGGAAGTAGGTTCTCTTAAGTTAGTTAATACCGTGGCTTTAGGCTTTTTTTTAAAAAAGAGGAAGTTGCTGAAACTTTCTACAGTAGAGATTGTTTTAAAAAGTTTTTTTAAGGAGAAAGAAATTGTTGAAATGAACCTAAAGGCTCTGCGAGTAGGGATAAACTATGGTTAAAACACGGTTTGCCCCTTCTCCTACAGGATTCCTTCATCTTGGAGGAGCAAGGACCTGTTTGTTTAGCTGGCTTTACGCTCGCAAAAGTAAAGGGAAGTTTATTTTAAGAATTGAAGATACCGACCGCCTCCGCTCCAAGAAGGAATATTTAGAGGAAATTTTAGAAAGTTTATCTTGGTTAGGTATTGATTGGGATGAGATTTTTTACCAATCCCAGCGACTCTCTATCTACCGAGAGTATGCCCAAAAATTAGTAGAGGAAGGAAAGGCTTACTATCGAGAGGGAGCAGTATTTTTTAAGTATCAATTTGACGAAGTTGAGATAGACGATTTAATAAGAGGGAAGGTCACTTTTAGAGAACTTCCTAAGCAAGAGGAGGTAATTATAAAAAGCGACGGTACCCCTACTTACAACTTTGCTTGCACTGTAGATGATGCTTTAATGGGAATAACTCACGTAATAAGAGGAGAAGATCATCTTTCCAACACTCCTAAGCAGATTTTGATGTACAAAGCTTTAGGGGTTTTTCCTCCTCGGTTTGCTCATATTCCCATGATTTTATCCCAAAGTGGAGGAAAAATGTCTAAGCGAGAAGGAGCCACTTCTATAAGGGAGTATAGAGCTGGAGGGTACCTACCGCAAGCAGTAGTAAATTATCTTCTTCTTTTGGGTTGGTCTCCAGGAGGAAATAGAGAGATAATTTCTTTGGAAGAGGCAATTCAAACTTTTGAGTTGAAAGGTGTAAATAAGAATCCCTCTACTTTCTCTCAAGATAAATTTGATTGGCTTAACTCTCAATATATAAAACTGAAACCAATAGATGAACTTACTACTTTAGTGAAAGAGTTTTTAGAAGAAAAAAAATTTTTACCCCAAAAAGTAACACTTGATTACTTAAGAAAAGTGGTAGCTCTCTTTAAAGAGAGGATTTCCAAGTTAGGAGATCTTATGGATTGGGGATACTTTTGCTTCTATGATGATTTTTCTTACTCTCCGGATACCCAGGATATTTTGAAAAGAAAATTATCTAAAGAGGTAGAAGTGTTAATAGAGAGACTTTCCCAAATAGAGGATTTTACTAAAGAAAATATAGAGAAAGAGTTTCGTCAAACTGCTCATTTTTTGAGATTGAAAGCAAAAGATTTAGTGCACCCCACTCGTATAGCTCTAACAGGAAGAAAAATTGGTCCTGGCCTTTTTGAGACTATGGAAGTTTTAGGAAAAGAGAAGGTAATAGAGAGATTAAAAAGACTGTGTCATTGGTGGGAGGAAAGAAATTAGTATTTTAGTAGCCTGCCCAAATTAATCCTACTTTTCAATAAGTTAAAAAATCAAAATCTGGAGAAAAAAATAAGAAAGGAGGAACGTTTGATTATCCTAAGAAACAAATTTTTAATCCAAATTTAACTTTTTCTTTCAGTAAAATCTACCATCGTCTTTTTTCTGGGGCAAGCTATTTATAACCTTCCTCAGCCAGCCAATTTTTTCTACCCTTCTTATGTCAAAATCAGGAACGTAGGGCTTTATATCTAACAAAGGTGTGCCGTCAACGATATCCACATCCTCTACTTCTAAAACATTACCCTCTATATTTAGTAGTTTTACCACTGATATTCCAATAGCATTCGGCCTCTTGGGGGCTCTTGTGGCAAAAACTCCGTGAAGATTGTCATCCATATAAGGTTTAACTATCAAGGAATAACCTCTTATTAAATGGAAATGATAGATTAGAATTATATGAGAAAATCCCTCCAAATCTTTTAGACCCTCTTTATATTCTTCGTTGATAACAACCTTACCTTTAATCCCCTTTGCTGATTTAGGTTGGATTGGGGTACCTTTTGGCATCTTAAAAGGAGAATAAATTACCCCAATTGGTTTATAAATTATCTGTTTATCCATTATTTTAAAATTGCATCCTTTATCATTAAAATAGCAGCCACACCCAGCAAAACGAAACCAAAGATTAACCTTACAGCCCTTGATTTTAATCTTTTAGCCATTAGCCTAGAACCTAACTGGCTTCCCAGAAATACCGCAATTACACAGAGAATCCATATCATCCAATTAGGCCTGGCCGCGGTAAGAATATGAGATATAAAACTAGAGGTTCCGGAAAATGTCACTACCATTGCCGAAGTTCCTGCTGCCACTTTTGGTTCTAAGCCGGCAATATAAAGTAAAGGGACAACGAAACTCCCCCCGCCTCTTCCGATAAGGCCGGCGAAGAAACCCAAAATACTTCCAGAAACAATACCCAAAACTAATCTCTGCGATGAAGAAAGCACCCCTCTCTTAGGTTTCCAGCCACTAAGCATAAGAAGGGCTGCTGTAGCAGTAAAAAGAGCAAACACCAAAATAACTGGTTTGGTAGGTAAACTTATATTTACCCAGGCACCTAAAGGAGCAGATATCACCATAAAAATCCCAAAAGGCAAAGCTACCCTCCACTCTAGCAGTTTCTTCCTAGCATAGACGAAGGCAGCAGATGATGAATTTACCACATTAAGAAGCATCCCCAAAGGGATGGCTTGTGTCTTAAAGTCCATCCCCAGCCAGAATAAAATTGGTATATAAAGCTGAGACCCTCCCATACCGAGCATAGAAAAGACAAAAGCAATAACAAAAAATATTGGTGGAGCAAGATAAACTGTATTCATATCATACTTCTTTAACCAGATACAGATATCTCATCTTTTAAAATTTAATTTTATTTTTCACTCCCCATACCCAGAACAGGACAAACATACTTTCTTACCATTTTTAACCCTCATTTTATTTTCCGCTACCATCTCACCACAAATTTCGTACCTAAGCACCTCAAAACTTGGCTTAGGTGTGGGTTTAAATTCATAAGTAAATATTTCAGATACATCTAAAAGTTTTTCATCAGGACGAGTTATGCAGCATGAAATACTCCAGTCTCAACTAAAGCAATTTTTGCCATATTGGGCTCTCGTTCTACACCCAGAACCTTCAAAGCAAGTCTTCCTGCTCTAAAACCAAGAGGCATTGCTCCGCATAGATGGCCGTGGATAATTAGAGCAGATTCTAAAACTTTGTCCCAATCTTCGCCTAAGACCTTGGTACTTTCTGCTATCTCTTTAAAATTTTCAAATCTTGTTTTATCCATCACAATCACCTTCCCATAATATTAACTCATATTCACTGTCTTCTCTTCTGATAAAACTTTATGAATCTCTCCAAGGCTTTTTTCCTTTCTTCAATCCTTTTAACCCAGGCACGAAGCAAAGCCTTGCCACGGGAAGTAATTTTATAAATCCTCTTTCTTCTTTTCTTCTTCCTCTGCCAGATTGACTTAACAAAGCCTTCTTTCTCCAGACTTCTTAAAGTCCGGTATACCGCTCCAATATCAATTGATTCCTCATGAAAGCCTGTTTTTCTTAAATTCTCCATGAGCTCATACCCATAAGAAGGCTTTTTCAATAAAAATAAAAGAAGGCTGGGCTGTATAAAGCGGGAAACTCTATGCAGAGAAAAGGCGCAAGCCTTCTCTTTCTTCTTAAGTTTCTCTTTCAGAGACTGTTTCTTCATAACTTTACAATTATATGTCTTAATCTTATATGTTTAAATCATATAATAAACTCAATTACTTGTCAAGTGGAGATTCAACCTGGAGTTTCCCCCAAATTTCTAGGTCAA
>Ga0190363_1000177_pt1 | contig 35655 bp, 75 predicted proteins | sample 48721867_MG_FD_161272 | JGI IMG/M metagenome (GOLD analysis project Ga0190363, IMG submission 161272) | Hydrothermal vent microbial mat bacterial communities from Southern Trench, Guaymas Basin, Mexico - 4872-18-6-7_MG | ecosystem: Environmental > Aquatic > Marine > Hydrothermal vents >... | reverse complement strand
CATTAGTTCCGCAACGGTACTGATATTTTACCTGAGCAACGTATTTTACTGGCTTACCGTATCGCTTATCTTCTACATTTACTTCGTTCTTGTTAAGATAGCTGAACTGTGGTTTGTATCTCTCAACTCTCGCTTTAATTACTTTTATTTTTGCCATTTTCACACCTCATGCATATTATAAGAAAAGAAAAAGAATAGTTGAACTTATTTTCTTATTATTAACGTATAAACATAGGTATAGTGTATTGACGGATTGACAGTAAATTTATAGTGATACTTTTCAGAATACATTACTGCTCTGACGATGTCAGGATTGCTGAACTTTATCTCCTTCAATGTCGGCACTATGTATGTTCGCTTTTCGTAATCAAGTTTCTTAGCTTTTTCTAAATCATCAACATACACTACTAGATAGTCTGTTTTCTCAGGATCATATACTACGCTATCTATAGCAGCGTCTCTTTTAATAACATTAATCTCGTATTTCTTTTTCACTTCAGCTACGTCTCTTTCCAGTTCATTTGCATTTTTGATCACCACGATTCCTTTGTACATCCTTTCTCACTCCATGTATATTAGGTGTGCAGAGAAGTATTTAAACCCTCCCCTAATTAGCCATTTAGCGGAACATTTAAATATGGTTGCACATAAAATAGTACACATGAAGGTGGTGCTAATGAGTGCAAGCCCAATAGTGTTAGAAAACAAAATATACATTCCAAGAGCAACATCTCGCCGAACATGCTATGCCAACAGATACATGATATTATCTAGTGATGGGAAAATATTAGCAGAATTTAGTGCGGAAAAAAGACCGCAAGTTATCGAAAAAACACCAGAAATGCGATATCTTATACACGTATATGAAACAACGCGTAGCAACATATACGTTACAGTTTTTGACCTTAGAGAGAATAGAGTAGTTGCAGAAGTTTCAACATTAATGCCGTTGAAAACCATACTAGCGAAAATAAGTCAACTACCTGAACACCTCAGGAAAATAGTCAGCGATGAGCTGTTCTACTAAAAAATAAGCCATAAGTTTAATATTATTTTTCTTTCCAGGTAATTACGTATTATTACTTCTGAGCGTTTTCTGTTTTTGCTTCCTCCTATTTGCCTATATGCTTATATGTTTCCGCAGTTTGTTCCTTTTTTATCTATAAGGTTTAAATACTAGTGTAAGAGAAATAAATTATAGGGGTGAATTTTTGCCTAGAGAAAAAGTTTACATCAAATATTTTGACAACCTCGACATGGTTGAAATCAAATACGGCAAGGTAAGGTTAGCTATAGAGCCCGACGCCGACATAGGCCTTCTACCGTCCGTAGCAGGGCTTATTAGGCTACTGGACTACATGCTGGAGAAACGTATTGACAGAGTGCCGGGTTTCGTCCTAGACTATATTCTCTGGTTGCTTAGAGACGTTGAAAACAATGTTAGAGGAATTATTGAGCCAGAATGGAAGATTACAGGTTTCCTCAGCAGGTTCATTAGCGACATTGCTTCCAGGAGGAGGAAAAACAACACAATACCTTTAACGCTAACGAAGGGGCTAAGGGATTTCCTGTGGCAAACAATTTACCTGCCATGCTACTACTACTCATGTAAAACAGGGCTGGAAAACGTTGAAATCGTAGAGGAAGAAGTAAAGTAGAGAGGCACTCTGCTTTGCCCCAGCTAAACCTGGATCCTTTCCTTCCCGGAGGATGGATGGAGAAGTGGATTCGGTTTTTCGAAGACTACAGCCCCGACGTTGCAAGGAAAAGGCTTAGCGAACTTAAAATCCTGGGTTCCATTGTTTTAAACACTATTGGAAAAGTCTACATTAACCCTAGGCCCGTCCACTTCGGAAACGGAATGCTGGGCCTGATAGGTGAAACCGGCTCCGCAAAGTCATGGGTTGCCGAAATCCCTTCCATGCTGTTGCCGACGATAATCCACGGATCCCCCCAGTCTGTTGCGGAGAAAATTGAGGAGAAAAAATGGGGAATATACGTTGTTTACGAGATAGGTGAAATACTGAAGATCGCTCAGAGAAGAGGCTACATGAGCGAATGGGGTAACATGATCGCGCTTAAACTCTACAACCTCGAAGAAATAAGCGTTGGAAGGGTTGAGAAAGGAAGGAAGGTTGAAAGAACAGTCTACGTTCCACCCAAGCAATACTATGTTTCAGCTCTTTTCCTAGGAACCCCCGATGACTTCTCAGGAATATTCAGCCTCTGGCCCGCCTTGAAAAGAAGGATCCTGTTCCTGAACTTCGGGAAAACCCTTCCGTTCGCAGCTTGGCCGATAACAGCCGAGGGGGCGAAAGCACTAGCGGAGCTTATGAGGACATCGGCTGCTCTAAGCAGGTGGGCTTTCCTGGTTCACCTGGACTGGAACTACGAGACAAAAATAGGGTCCTACGTTCAGAGGAAAATATATGAGAGAACAGGGGACCCTGCGGTTGCAAGGATGGCGGCCGAGTACTGGGTTAAGCTGATGGCAGCCTACTTGGTTGATGAGGCTGCTTCCAAATTAGCTGAAATAAGAGAACCTGTCGACATGTCGATACGGTTTCCGCACTCCAGACACACCATTATCTCTCTAAATAAGCTACTGGAGAACCCATCACTGGTAAACCAGTTCTTATATGGTGAGAGTACCGACATCTCCAACTTTTTCTCATGTTACCCTGATGTTCTGGAGTTCTTGAAAACTATTGGTGTGAGAGGTGTCGATATAGTTGTCGGTACGGTGTCGATACCTCCTGTCGATACGGGGGTGCCGACAAGTGGAGATGTCGGTACTCTGATTGCCGACATGTTAATCGACACGGTATCGACAAGCTGGGGTCAAGTGCCTGACATGGCTGCTTCCCCTAGGGAGGAAAGGTTCTTCAAAATACTGGAAAAAGTAAGGAACAAGATTGAAGCAGCGGGGAAGATAAGGCTCAGAAGCCTTGCAAGAAGCTTCCCCTCTAAAACAGCAACCTACGGGGAGGTTGTGAGAGCTGTTTGGGAGCTCGACCGCAAAGGAGAGGCAAGGGTTTGGCCTAGAACATGGAAGAAAGGGTCTCACACACCTGTCTACGTTGTTTCCTCCAACTACAGGTGCTGCCTTAACTGCAAACACCTAGTCTTCGACCATGAGGAAAGAACATACACTTGTCTTAAAGGCCACAACCTAGTGTCTGAAATGGAAATGAACCTGACCAAAGCATGCAAAGACTTCGAACCTAAAGGTGAAGAATAGTGAGGCCTAGGGATTTTGTTGTGAAGTATAGGATTAAGTATGCTTTTCCATGTTTCAGCGGTGGCAAGGATAGTTTGGTTGCTACGCATTATTTCATAGAGGATACTAGGGGACTAGACCTCGAGATTAAGGTTTTACACGTTGACACTACTATTATGCTTCCCGGTGTTGAAGAATATGTTAGAAGGGTTGCTAAGAGTCTTGGATGGGATCTGGTGGTTTTAAGGCCGGAAATAAGTTTTGAAGACATGGTTTTGAAGTATGGTTTCCCTAAGAAAACTAGGAGGTGGTGTTGCTACCATTTAAAACTCAAACCGATAATACAGTATGTTAAGAGGTTTAAAGGATCTAAAGCAGAGGTTTTAGGGTTAAGGCGTAGCGAGTCTCCTAGACGAGCCAATCTACCTCAAATAATATTTAAGAGGGACGCTCTTGCATGGGGTTATTGCCCCATTATCGACTGGTCTGATGAACAGGTGGAGAAATATATTGAGGAGCATGGTTTACCCTATCCTCCATGGTATAGGATCGGTGTAAAGGAGACATGCTGCTGCGGTGTTTTCATGAGTGAGAAGGAGCTTATGGTTTTAAGGGCCCGGTTCCCTGATTTCTTCCGCAGATTCGTTGAGCTTGAAAGCAAGATGAAGAGTAAAGGATCTGCCTTCTTCGTGGCTAATAGGAGAATCTACGCTAGGGATATTTTAAGGCAGAAAACCCTTGAGGAGGTGATCTAAATGTCTAAGGATGATGTTGATTTCTTCTGGCAAATAATTTACGATGTTTTGAAGGATTTGGAAAAGGAGCTTCCTAAGGCCTTAGATGAGAAGTTTAAAACAATATGGGTTTGGAGGAGTCTACCTAGAAGCGAGAGAATGAAGTTTAAATGCTGTGGTTCATGCAGGAAGTTTTTAACACCGGAATGTCCGTATTACAGGTTTAACTGTGTTTTGGAAACTGATCCGGCATGTATGGATTATGAGAGGAAGGAGGAATAATTATATTTGGTTTTTGAGGTTGCGGGTTGTTCTTTTCATGGTTGTAATTGAGAGTTGGTATTTGTCAGATTGTGAATTATTGCTGTGCCTTTAAATATGGTTGGTTAGTATTGTCGGTTAATATTTGTGCGTTTTAATCTGTGAATGGTGGGTGTTAGTTGTTGGTTGGAATCTGCCTGTTACTGTTGCTAATTATGAATTAAGTATGGTGGTTGCGAGATGAAGTGTTATCATTTTATGATGGGTGATGTTAGATACGTGATGCAAATTGCGAAATATTAAATGAAAATTGCCAAATACTGTGTTGATATTGTGCGTTGGGGTTCATCCCCTCGGGAAGGGGATACATTCCCTACACGTATGGGGGAAAAAAGGGGTTATTGGTTTTTAAGTGTTTCCACCTTGAAGGAAACTCTGAACTTTCCGAATCCCTTACCTGATCTCGCCATTAAACCTATTCTTCCAGCTGCGTTGAGGATTTCGCAGAACTCCTTGGGGTATCTGGTTTTAACCCTGAACTTTAACTCATAGGTGCTGTCAATGTATTCGAAATACTCCGTTGACTGCTTAGGCCCCAATATGACTCTACGGTATTTTAAAGGCTGGTCAGGTATTTCAACATATTCGACAGGGAACCCGTGGTCGTCAATAATTGAGAAGTTAAGCACGCTCCTGGAATACCCTAGCTTATCACATGCACGCTTCATAGGAGCCAGCAGCCAAAGCTTGAAAATTATCGGCCTACCATCAGCTGATCTGGGAAATGCACGGTCCAGGTGGAGGTCTTCATCGTTAATCCATCCTTTCTCATACCATCTTCTAAGTTGCTGCTCTGTTACAAGTGGCGCTATAATCCATGTTTCCGGTATTAACGTTACCTCTATTATTGCCTCTTCTTGTTCTGGGTTTCTTCTTTTCACAATATCACCTCCGGAAAGTATATATACAGTATACTAGCATATAAGTGTGGTGGTGCGGTGCTGTGTTGCATGTTAAGTTCTCGGATTATAAGTCTTTTATAGAATGGATTAAAGAAGAGAATCCGACAGGTGAAAGGTACTTTTGCTTCGACGGGGAAACCTTGGTAGCTGTTGTGCAGAGCGCTAGGAGGAGAGCAGTTCTAAAAGCCAAGGTTGAAGGCAGTGACTTCGACAAGATCAGCGATGAGCTTGGAAGCTTAGGGTTCAAAATAGTTGAAGAAATAAAGTTCAGCAGGTGAAACGTAGGTGAATTGGAAGGAGCTTGTCGGTAAAAGGGTTTTAATAAGAGGCCCATATGATGGCATCGAGGAGGTTAAGGTTATTGAAGTATCTCCCAGCGGCAAGTATGTTAAGGTTAGCGACCCTTACGGTTGGTCGTCAAAGTGGATAGATGGTGAAAAATACTTGGTACTCGAAGTTCTAGGTGATTGCTGATGGCTGGCTGGGTTTGGGTTGACCGAGACCTAGTTGACAAGATTGGTAAGGAGAAGTATGTTACGGATTTGCCAGGCGTAAACTATCTTGAGGAGGTTAGGAAATACGCTGAGAAGCTTAGGGAGGCCGACGTGGAACCCGGGAAAACGTATTTGATTAAAATACCTGTCTCGGAGCTTGAACTAAACGCCCTAGAAGACCTGCTCTACACTTATCAACCACCTAAAAACATTACGGTTCTAAAACACATAGTTTCACACCTATGGCATAAAATGGTTAAACAAGTAGATTAAAAATACAAGCAAGAAGGTGAATAAGTGATGGTATATGTTTGCCCCATCTGTTCGGAAAAATACAGTAATGCTGAAATATTTCTACATCATTTGCTTATTAGGCATTCTGATTGTGTTAGAAAAGTAGAAGTACATGTAAAGGTGGTTGTTGATGAGATGTCCTAGATGTTTCCATGAAATGAGGAAGGAAGTGTTTCATTTCGAACATGAAACCGTGGTAGAGTACAGGTGTCCACACTGCGGCTATGTTGAAAAACACCACTACATACGTTACCGTCCTAAAAGAAAACCAAAACCTTACAAGGTGGTTAAGCGATGGTTAAGTGCTCCGTTATCGGATGCAATAGGGAGGCAGTCTGGGCTTACGGCAACATAGCTCTCTGCGAATACCATGTGAAAAAGTTTAGGGAGCAGTTGGAAAAGAGGGTGGAAGGTAAAATACCTCCTAGAGGAAGGATTGATACTGAGTTCTTCAACGACATAGTGGTTGTAACTGTTGAAAGAGAGGACGGTAGAAAGCTTTCCGTAAGCATGACCAGAAAGGAATTGAAGAACCTAGCAGAATACCTAATACTGGTGATTAAGTGATGGTTTTGATAAGCTTGTTTCCGAGAAAAGATGAAGGAAAACACGCCTACTCAGTATTGGAATTACTTGACAAGGCAGTATATGCGGCTATTGAAAGTTTTGAGAACGTAAACATAGATGGCGCTATGAAGTTGGCGATTATAGATGCTTATGAAAACGCTTTCACACTACCTGATAGCAAACTAATAATGCTTGAACATCAAATCGAAAAGGTCTTGGTGAAGTGGAGGTGATTGAATGTGGAGAGACGGGTTTTAAACGTTAGCTCCTCTGCTTTAAGCGGGGACGTAGTAGTTACTACAGTTGTTTTCACGGTGGATAATGAAAAATATGTTAAAATAATAGTTAACCTCCTAGACGGGGAAACGAGAGAAGTAGAGCTTACCTTGGAAGAGTTTAAAACATTATTGGCACATCTACAGCAAATTCTTAAAAATACAGTAACAACAGAGGCGGCTAAGTGATGGGTGTTGTACATAGGGTTCTAGGTCTATTGCTTGGTATAGGTGTTGTAGTTACGTGGTCAAACTACTATTACTTCTCAGGCGACATTAAAACCGGGCTGTTAGCTATCTGGTTGACAATACTGTTCATAGGTGCTGTAATACTTTCCGAACTAGAAGAACTAAAGAAAAAGGTGAAAAGTGATGGGCTGGAGCAGGCTTGAGAAAATAACATGGGTTATTTTCACGCTTTGCGGTTTCGCAATAGGGTACAACATGTCTGCCCACTATGAAGACATTCCTCTCTGGTTAGCTCTGGTGTCATGTTTCTTTTTGGGAATGGCCTACAGCAGCTATCTAACAATAAAGAAAATGGAAAAAATGCTTGAAGAACTGGAAGGTGATTAAATAATGCATTTTTGCCCCAAATGCAACCGTGAAATGATTGTAGTAAAGATGAAGAAACACCATTGCAGTAATACAATTGAATACTTGTATCGGTGTCCGGTTTGCGGATATACTCAAAAAATAGTTGCAGAAGAGCTGAAATAAAGGAGGTGACATATAGGTGGTTGAGCTTAAGGGGTTATGTGAATGCTGTCCGTTAAAGCATGATTGTCCAATATTTGAAGCATTTATTGAGCTTAACAGGTATGATTGGGTAGTAGTTGAAGGAGAAATACATGTTAAAGTATGCGATAAAATAGCAAGCCTTAGCCCTGAAGAGCTCGGCAAGCACATAGGTAAAATTATGGCTAAAAAAGGTGTTTTCCTAAGAACCGAAAAACCGCTTAATATAGTTGAAATAATGAAGGAGGAATGGCAATGAGGTCAAGAATGTTCCATAAAGTGACAAAGACATGGAATGTTATTACCGGTTGCCTACATTTATGTAAATACTGTTGGGCTAGGAAACTTGTTGAGACTAGGCTTAAAAACACTAGGAAGTATAGTGAAGGTTTTAAGCCTAAGTTTCATCATCAAGAGCTTAGGAAAAAGTTTAAACCAGGTGAATTTATCTTCGTCAGTGACATGGGTGATATGTGGGGCTGGTGGGTTAAAGACTTCTGGATTGAAACGGTTATCAGCCATATTAGGAAATTCCCTGAAACAACTTTTCTTTTCCTAACAAAGAACCCTGCTAGGTACTTTGAGTTCTTGGATGAGCTTTCACACATGGATAACGTTATTTTAGGTGCTACCGTAGAAACGGACTTCGACAAAGTATATTGGGCATACGGTATAAGCAATGCTCCTTCTCCTTCAAGGAGAATTAACGCAATGAAGTGGATTAGAATGGTTAATGGGAACGTAAGGCTAATGGTTTCAGTTGAGCCAATAATACAGATAAGAGACGTTTACAAGTTCTCCAAGGAAATAGCTGAAATAAACCCTGAATTCGTCTATGTAGGATACGACAACTACAACAACAAGTTGCCCGAGCCGTCTCTGGAGCAGACGCTTAAGCTAATAGAGCTTCTTGAATCATACGGGGTAACGGTTTACAGGAAAACAATTAGGCCCGCATGGTGGGAGAAGTGAAGCTTAGGTGCCCTGTTTGCGGAAGGTCAAATGTTGAGATTATTGAGGGTTCCCTACATTACTATGCTAAATGCAGGTTCTGCGGGCACATGTGGGATCTTGGGCTTAAAGGAAAGTCTATATTGGACCGTGGAGAAGTTAGAAGCGGAAATGGCGAAAAAATATTATGTTTTAAAATGTAGTAGGTGCGGCCGTGAGTTCATAGTTACTTTATCCAACCTACCTTTCATAGCTGAGCACAGTGTTAAATGCTGTAACAGATTCGAACTAATAATTAAAGGTAAATAACTATGTGCGGTCAAGTATACATGATATTGTTAAGAAGGTATGTGGAAAAAAGAGAATCTACTTGTTTTCCTCCTTGTACTTATCCGCGATGTATTTAGTTAGTTTTTCAAGGCATTTATAGCAGAAACCCGTATTGAACAATATTATTTCTACTTTTCCTCCGCAAATATAACATTTTTCAGGTAGTTTTTCCACTAGCTCAATTTCACCTACTTTGGGAAATTCTTCTGATTTACGGAATTCATATACTAGTATTGCTATTACGCCAACTATTATTGCTATTATTATTGCCACTATGGTGAGCATGTTTACTCACCTTGCTTCTTAAGTAGTTTCTTCAGGTTCTCCATGGTTTGCTTCTTGAATTCCTCTGCTTTTTTCCCTAGTTCCTCCTTTTTCCTCTTGGTAACATTATTGTAAATGTTCCAGTCAAAGTGTTTCTCTATGGCTTTTCTGAGGATTTTCTTGAAGTCTTCAGGCCTTAAAGCTACTAGCGCATCGAGCTCTACACGGACTAGTCCTCCATACTGTTCAACCAGCGGTCTAAGCTTAGGATCCCTCTTAAGTTTCTCAACGTACTTAGGATATCTTGGATCCCTCTTTAGCTTAGCAATTTCATCTGCCGACTCCGGCTTAGGTGGCAGGTTCAGCTCCAATATTTGATCTGCTGTTACAGCTACTTTCTCGAAAACAATGTTTTCAACATTAGAAAGCATTTTAACTCTTTCACGGAAGTCCCTTACAATGTCTTCTCCCGATGGATCATAGTCTCCTAGCTGAAGGACCACCGGTATTTTACCTCTACTATCTATTGATTCAACATCTTCAGCTACCTTCTTAACATCCGTTGCACTATCATATCCTTTAATAACTCTTACCTGGTAAACTCCATGTTTAAACACTTCTTTCACAAATGCAGCAACAAGATCTCCTAGGGCCTCTTTCTCAACAACCACGATCACTCTTTTTGGCTGATCATCCCATGGGTTAATTGAGACGTCGAAGTGGTTGTTAACATAGTCTTCAATTATCTTCAATATTTCTTCTTCGCTAAGAGGTTTTGTAGGATAGTAGGTCCATGGTTCAAGATACTGTACTTTTCTAGTAACATCTTTTAAATAATACCATGGAAACTCCCCTCTATACCGTGCCTTGGCCAGTACGGCGCTTAGCCTTTTATATGCTGATTTAGTGTTAGGTATAACGTTCTTGGAGACCAGGATATAGAAGAGCCCTCTTAGGGTTAATGGTTCAGAATATTGGTACCAGTACTTTCTGGCTTCTTCAAGTGCTGTTTTTAGAACTTGGGACCAGTCCATTTAAACCACCTAATATACTATACCTAATATACTATAATATGTTATACTATATAAGCTTTATTTATGAAGAAGTCTACCAGAGAAAATATGGGAGTATTAAACTATTTTCTCCTCCCTATGGCCGATGCTGCTATTACTATTATTGCCGCTATTGCTCCGGTGATTGCTAGATTCTTCAGTTCCGGTGTTGGTGCTGGGTGGGCCATGATTTCCACCGGTGCAGAGTAAGTGTATGCAGCACCTGCTACTCCGGCCGATATGGTTCTTGCACCGCCCCAGACAGTGTATGTTCCCGGCTTGCTGAACGTGTATGTTAAATACGCTGATTTAGCCTTGTACCCCGGTGAAATCGTTACTGTTTTCCTGGCTACAATGTTGTCTTTGCTGTTCACCGCTAAAACAATTTCAACATCAACTTTCTCCCAGTCGTAAACCTCCCTATTCAAAACAGCTGTAACCTTAAACTCCAACGTTACAGGAGCTACACCCTCAGTTCTCTCAGGAGTTATGGTTACGGATGCTACTTCAGGAGGAGGCGGGGACGAAATAGTAACTGACACCCCTGAACTCCAAACATATGACATTCTTCCACCCAAAACATATTTTTACATTAAAACTATATAAGACTGAACCTTACATCTATCGCACATTTCAGCAACCTTCCATTCTAAATAAATTAACCTGTCTTTATCTTCAACATCGACGTTGACATAGCCGCAAACAGGACATATCCATTTAAACTTTACTTGAGCATTTGACTCTAATATTGTGCCTCTTACTTCACGGTATCCGTACTTTGCTACTGAAAACTTTAATGTTACCTTTCCATCTGATGAAACACCTAAAACAGTGAGAGTTGTGTCTGTAACTTTTTTGCTTTTATATGTTAGGTTTACTGCGTATTCTTGGAAAACTATTTTAGCTACTTCGGTTTCAGGTGCAGGATATGGTTCCATACTGTAAATCCATTTTGGATGGGCTCCGGTTTCGTATTGCCAAACATATCCTTCATATGTTCTTTTAGTGTAAAGCCTAATACCTGATATTCTAAGATATCCTGTTGTTTCAACTGTTACAGGAAGTTCTTTACGTACATCTCCGGCACCAACGTTTATTAGGGCTGAAACATATGGTGGCTTAGCGAAACCAGTATATGCTACCGTTACCTTGTATTTTGGTTTTTCAGGCTTCTTAACTGTAACGGTTATTGTTTTCTCGTCTTCAACTTTGCCGTCGGTTAGGTTGGTTACTCTTAGCTTCCACATGTATGTTCCTTCAACACCTATTGCTGGATGGTAGAACGCTATTAGAACAGCTGTTTTGGGTGCTATTTTTCTCTCGTCTTTCCGCACCTTGCCTTCATGGTCTATTAGCTCTGTTCTAACAAGCTTGTAGTCAAGGTATTCGTTTCTCACCTTAACCTCGAAATATGTTGCCTCATCTGTTAGAAGCTCAATGGTTTCAGGGTATTCTACAATAAATATTTTACCCTTTTCAACCACGTCTACGTAGATTACGTTGCTGTAGATTTCAGCCACATATACCACCAAATGTGTATATGCAGTATATAGTATTTTAGATTGGCGTGTACTCTGCTCCAAGCTCAACGTCAGAAGTAACCGTGAACCTCCTATACTTGTCGGTTACACCGTCACTCCACATTACGAACCTGTAGCCCCACCAATACTCTGGAACAGATACTTCAACAATGTACCCTCCCTTCAAAGAGGTTTCGAAAGGCGTTTTCGTTGAAAAACACCTGTAACCTATTTCCGGATGAACAATACATATTTTTATTTCCACAGGTATTTCCCTCGGCATACCGAACCTGTCGTAGTAGAATGCATATATTTTAACGTTGAACTTTTCCTTCGGCAAAACCTCCACTGTTAAAACATTACTGTAGGCCACTACTCACCCTCCCTGCTTAAATGTATTAAATATGCTGTTAGCAACACACCTGCAAGTGCACCTAACCCACCGCCTAATGCGAGCAAATACGTTCTCTTCCATCCAAGCCTCTCCTTTTCCACAACCCCTCACCCCAGCACGATTTTTAGCAAAGCAACCACTATGCCTATGAAGGTGGAAACGCTTATAATCAGGTTTGCTGTGGCATACTTTTTAAGCCATGCAACATCAGCTTCAAGCCTAGCAACTCTTTCAGCCAACACTACTGGGTCAACATTGTCTTTTTCCATACTCAACAACTACCCCCTAAATAAACTATTGTACTGTTGGAATAAAACTATTTCCTCAACAGAAACATGGAGACAACAATAAGGTACAATCCTATTGCTTCATGGCCTAAGGGATCCTCCCAAATGGGGTCGAACCCGCCGTGAACCACGAAGTGCTCAACTATTAAAGCTATTCCGAAACCCAGGCACAGAGCTGCTGCTCTCCTAACATACTCTGGCTCCAAATGTGCTAGAGTAGGGGTTACCCTTCCAAACTCATATGAGACAATAGCTACAGTTACAAGCTTCAGTAAATCACCTAGAAGCTCAGCGTTTGGATTGTTGCAGTATGCTAAAGCAGCATAAGCTACTAGAAGTGAGAGAAAAATAATAACCTCCAATAGTCTTCTGCTTATCTCCATCTCAATCTACCTAACAGTCTCCTATGTCTTAAAGCTTTAGTTCTAGTCTTGAAGGCTTCCGAGATAGCCTTATGCTTTCTAACTGTCTCCTTCTCCCTAAACCCCATCTTAACGTATTTTTCAAACATATTGCCGTTACCCCACTCATAGTATTCCTTCTCGTTGAACCTAACCCACCCCTCATAAACTATGTTTCCAACCCTCCACCTGTTCTCCTCAGGGTTTATTGTTGGATAGCCACTATACCATGTTGGAGGCTCATCTAGTGTTGTTTCCACTAGTCTCCACTTCTTATCTGGGAACTCAGCTATAACCCATCCATGGCCTCCCAGCGGTATTCCATCCCTGTACACCATTCCTAAAACAACATAGCATGGAACACTCAGCAACCTAAGCATACTAGCAGTCAGTATTGATGTGTCCTCGCAGTCTCCATACCCATTTTTTCCGTGTAACTTGTTGTTCAGAACAAATGTCATCAACGTTTCATAGGCTGTCTGCCAGTAGTCCATGCTTATCTGGTAGCATGCTTTCCCGCTGAACGCATTCCACAAATGCTTGTCATCAGGATGTCCCCAAGTAAGCGGGTAGTCTATTCTCCTAATAACAAACTCTACTGCGTCCCTAGCGGTTCTTATATTTAGTTCCTCCATTTTCCTACGTATCCATGTTTGCCTGTGAACTAGGAGATGGGTAATGCAAACGTCTGTGAACCTCTTAGCCATGCTTGAAGGATACTTTTCCAAACTTGGAACAGCAGGAGGCTCCTTGGGAACCCACATTTCACCTCCACCTGAAATATGCTTTACACAGAACAGTACTTAACAGTTTTTAAAGCAAAACCCCTTCCTCAGCCATTTTTCTTCAACTGCTTTTCCTCACAAACCTTACCCTTATTTTCTTTCCTTGCCATTCGAATTCTAGCTCGTAGTTTTCAGCTAAATATTCAGCTATTTTCACGATTAAAGGGTTGAATCTTTCATCTCTAACATCATGTATAACCTCCTTACTCTGGCTCAATAATTATACCCCATATTTTTACTACTATGTTTGTAACATATATTCTATAACGTGAGTCCTCACTATATAATTCCACATCTACAGCTATTTCTCCGTTTGAATCAGTTTTAACGTACAGGTCTGCAACTGACTCGTTAACTAACTGAACATAATAGGTATTGTTGGTTTTTCCTTCACAATATGGATTTCCAGCTATCTTTATTCTTGAATATGCCGCGCTGGAGCTGTCTTCTGTTCTACTGTATCTTGAGAAACTAACCCTGACGATATGTATTATTGCGTTTGCCACACCGAAGTTAACCTTTTCAGTTGCTACTTTAGTGTAACTTGTATTCGAAGTAAAGTACTCATTTGTGTCGGTGGGTGATGAATGGATGGAAACTGTTAAACGTCTCCTAGAGTATGTCCATACGTCTTCTGCTGTGATGTCGCTTACTTCTTTGGCGGTTGCGCCATCTGGACTCCACATGATTTTCCCGGTGTCTCCTCTGAACCATATTTTTCCTTTTTCCAGTGTTGGATTGCTTGTTAGGCTTGCTAATGTTATTGATTCGTCGTCTATGGTAACTGTGTTGTTGCCGACTTTGAGCTTGGGGAGCCCGTCCTTAAGTAGCCATTCTAGTATTTTTCTTCTAACTATGCTCTCTATAGTTTTGAACATTTTAACTCCTATCTAATGGTTTGAGCTGTAGAAGATATTTCTTTCCTTTAGGCGAAACCAATACCAGTCCATGTTCCTTGTCCTCTGTAAGCACCCAACCGTTTGCGAACTTTATGTCTCCAACCTCAATTTTCGCTGGCCTCAACGTTTCCCCGCTGTGGTCGTGTGCGAAATCTGTTATGTCGGCTTTCACATGGGTGTGTGTTGCAGGAGCGTATCTGCCGTTGGGATCAACCCATGCGGGGCTCGCACCGCTACCCTGGGCTTCAAGAACGTAACCGGCTGCGCCTTCAGGTAGCCTGTCAAGCGTTAACCTACCTGAAGTTATTTCTGATGCGTCATGGGTGTGGGGCTCGGGCGGATACGCTGATGGTTTCCCGGTAATGTCGCCCCATGCTGCTGGATACACTGTCTTAACCGCGGTGCCGTCAGGGCTGAATTTCAACTCTCCCATATCGCCTCTAAACCATATAATACCTGCTTCAAGGGTTGGGTCGGCTGTTTCAGGTGATAGCTTAATTTTCTTTCCGTCAATTATGATTGTCCTGCTCATTTTACCTTCTCCAACCTCAATCTATACTTTTTCCCCTCAGGACTGATAAATATTATTCCGTGTTTCTTGTCTTCGGTAAGTACCCATCCGTTTCTGAAAAGAACATCGCCCACACTTATCGTGTTTTTCACAGAAATGTCTCCAGCGTTAAATATGCTTTTACCGTCAAGGTCTATATCGTATTTAGCTCCAGTATAGGGTACGTAGAGCACATCCAGTATCTCCTTAGATATTGGGAACGTTAACCTGCTCCTAACAACTCCCTGATAGTACAGCCTAACGGTAGTAGGTGAGCCTGACGATAGAAACCTTGCGTAAAGCTTAACCACTAGCCTACTGCCCGCAGCTAATATGTGGTCGCCTGGTAGAACCAGGTTCATGAAGACATCTCTTCTCTCGGATATTAAGTCGCTTAACGTTGACTCAGCTATCAACGTCTCAGATCCCGCTGAGTCCCTTTCAAAAAGTTTGAAGAAAGCTCTCACATCTATGTTGCCTGAAACACGTTCAGCCTGGAAGTAAGCAGTTACAACACCTAATTTAAGCACGGAGAAGTCGGCAGGCGCTATCCATCCGGCAACCAGTACGTCGCCAGCAGTATTGGATGTTGCTTCAGCAAAGGCCTCAGATAGGACAGGAACGGAAACACTCATAGACTTATAGGCTGGAACGTCGGGATCCGCTTCATCAAGAAAGAAAAGCGTCACACCAAGGCCAGTAGCAGCAATGTCCGTGTAGATCCTTGTGGCAGCATCGTTAGGGTCTTCAGGTGTACCCAAGTTCTTTATCTTATAGCCTTGCCAGTCCTTGTCAACATCGATTACTAAGTCCTTGAGTGTGGGAAGAGACTCAGCCCTAATTGCTCTTAGAAGAGACTTTTTCGCCAAGAAATACGAAATAACATCGAACGTCATGATCAATTACCTCATAAGCGTCCTCCACACGGTAACGACAACAGAGTATGATGTGTCCATGTTAACTATTTGAACCTTCACATATGGTTGAAGCAGAGGTATAAGCACTGTTCTCTGCCTGGTTTTTCCGGCTTCAAAAGTTAAATCCTCGTAGTTCCCCGCATCTATAGCATCCTCGGGGCTGTCGTAGTCTGTTCCATCGGCTGAGTAAAGCCATCTCACCCTAATTCCGGCGGTTGCAGAGGGATCATATGTAGCTTTAACGGTTACAACCATGGCAGAGTATTTCTTCGCAGACTCAACCGCGAACTCCGCTACTTCACCGGGACCTATGCTTACCGTGTCTAGCTCCTTAACCGTTTTCTCCCTTACCGGTGCAACCGTTTCCTCAAGAGCTTTCTTTAATGTTTCAAGCCTAGGATATATGGTGCTCACAACGTTTCACCCCATCTCCATTATCGTTTACAGTTCCTTCTCATGTTTCAACAGCTTGTTTCACAAAGAACTCCACTATTCCGTTCATGTACTTGTTCCAAAGCTCCTCCGGGTCACAGTACCTTCCAAGAACAGGGCACCATGTCCTCTTAGGGAACCTTATAACCCAAAAAGTAACGTCAACAGCAACGGTTGTGGAAGTATCGTTAACAATCAGCAACTCATAGGGTTTGCTAGCATCACACCATATAAGCTGAGGATAAGGATTAGTCATCAAAATACTTTTCACCAGCGGATCCCAATGCCAATCCATTTTCCCCCTGGTAGCATGCCAGAATCCAATATTCATGCTTTCAACTTCCGGCCCGAAAGTCCCTGTTGCCGGATCGTATTCCCGGGGTGTTCCAAACGTAACCCCTATTACTAGGACTTTCGTTCTAGGCTCCGGAACGTATGTTGCATAAATCGGCTCCGTTGTCGGAGGAATAATATACATTGCAGTGTCATGATAGAATACTCCTCCAAGAGCTTCTACAAACGGTTCGACAAAGGCTTGTAGCCACCCGAACACTGCCTACCACCTATGGTTTTTTAGGTGCTGGTGGCCAGTCTATTGGCTCCACTTGATTTGTTTTCTTTGTTTTCTTGGATGCTTCCGGATGTATGATAACCATTTTTCCCTGCTTAATTGCTTCCTCTATTTGCTTCCTGATGTTCTCAGGTAGCTTCGTGCTCATAGGTTATCACCTTTAGCTTTATGGTAGGATTCCTGCTTCAACCATGTCGTAAAGGTTGAGCTTATCTGCTATTCTCCTGTCTTCCGCTGTTAGGTCTAGTCCCCAAGCTATTTTCTCAGCAACCGTCACGGGGGCTAGTCCGTAAACTATTCTTACCTTGTACGGTCCTCCACTAGTAACTTCTGCTTCTATTAGCAACTCATCTATGGCCACTACTCTTAAAGTGTTCCACGCTGGAGAACCCCACCACGTAGCGTATGTTGGTAAACCATACGCGTCAAGCTCCATAATGTCTTCTAATCCGTCTCTTGAAACAGATATTTTAAACGAGTTCGGCGACGCTGGCCTCTCACCCGATATTCCAAGGAGAACCGCTTTCCACCCTGACTTCGGCGTAACCCTTAAAATCGTAGCTGACGCAGAAACCGACATGGACTGGTACTTTATGTCTAAAACACCCTTGTACGGGTTCCAAACCTCAACAGGATATGCTCTAATAGACTCCGACAAGCCAAGTTTTTCTCCAAGCTCTCTTTCCCTAGGAGTTAACGTTCCCCCGTAAAGAAGCTTATGAACCGCTTTAGCCGGAGATGCTTTGATCAAATATCTGAACACGAAGTTGCTTACATCAGATATGGCTCTAGCCCTAACTATTAGCTCTCTTAAACATCCAACCCTAACCTCCTCCATGTAGTCTAGTCCCCTAACCGCTCCAAGATCGCTGACCGTAACGTATCCTGGCCTACCATCGCTAGTAATGTCTAATGCAACATTTGACGCTACAGATGTTGAAAACCCTGTTAAAGCATAGAAAAGCTTTGCAACATCAAGTCCAGTATATGATACTATGTCGTTTAGTCCGCTTGAAAGATCCTTAACAATAATCCCCATGAAAACCTCTGGAGGATATTTTAAAGCTTTACGAACATCTACCTGAGCCATTAAACCACCAAATATAAATAATGTCGTTTTAGAGATTTAAAATAGGGGTTGTTTTGAAAATACAAAACGAAACAGTCAGGAAGGGGAAATGGATTAAAGTAAAGCATAGTACGTGGAGGAAGCTTGTAATACTTAAGCTCCATTTAGATGTTAGAAGCTACGATGAAGTAATTAACTTCTTGATTAATAAATACTATAGAAGCATGAAGGTCGAGGTTTAGAAAAAATATTTTTGAGCTTAAGGGTTAATTACTGGTTTCCGCTTTACACAGATGATGGTTTAACGTATTCTGTTTTCGGCATGTATGTTAGCTGCAGTAGGTCCTTGGTTGTTATGTCTACGTTAAGGGTTATCGTGTAGTCATCTACTTTGGTTGCTGTTGCGGAGGTTGCAGCTAAGATGTCGTATGTTGCTGTTCCACCTTCGTCAACGCTGTGTCCGGCGAGAACAACTGCTGAAATTATTGAGCCTATTGGTGCAGGTATTTTCCCTTTTAAGCTAATGTTGGAACCTGATGCAGCAGCTATGTTTCCGACGAGAACTGTTATGGGCATTCATCCACCACCCCTTATTTAAGTATGAATATTACTCCGTAAACATGTAGTTCTACTCCGTTCGCTGGAATGCTTGTTCCATTGTCCAGTATTTGTATTCCTCCTTTAACTCCGTGGAATAGCCTGTGCGGGAACAGCTCCTTTGGACCTGCATGTTTAAGTCCAGCATTAACCGTTGTGTCGTAGAACATTGCTGGCGGGAAGAAGTTCTGCTCTGGCAAAGGCCTTGTCACATATTCTGGGTTTGTTTCTCTTCCTTCAACGTAAAGTCTAAGTGCTTTGCTGTTGTCGTGAGGTATAACGCCAAGGTACTTTACAAGGTAGGCTCTGGTCTTGTTTACTAGGTTCCAATGTAGTTTCTGCCACTCATAGCTTACATATGTTGGGTAGTCGAAAGCATACCATTGGTTCGCAGTTGTTGCCTGCGCGTTCCTAGCATATGTTATCCACGGGTAAATTGCTGGCTTGCTTTGGCCAACGCCTCCTGGAAGCTCGTTAAACGTCTCAGGTGTTACAGGTATTGCTGGCTTACTGTAAACGTCAGCGTCAAGGCTGAAGCCTACAGTGTAAGATGCTGGAGCATGCTTTGCCAGTTCATCAGCTCCTCTTACCCTTGAAGCCAATAATCTTACTTCAAAGTCCTGCGTTATAGACTCATCAGCGATAGCGTAGACTCCTAACGTGTCACCTTCTTTCAGCTTAACCGTTGTTGTTTCGAAAGGCTCAGGTACTTTGCCGAGAAGCCTACTCCAGGTTATCGGAACTCCGAGGTCAACGGCTTTAGCAACGTTGTTTGGATGCTCCAGTGGAAACATTACTGAGTTGGCATGAATGTACGGGTATTTTTCACCATTAATCAGCAAACCTACTTCTCTAAATTTCTTAATGGTGCCTGTTGAAGTATCTACTGGGGGCACTATTTCTATTCTGAAAACCTCTAAAACCTCGTTTGGCGACAGCTCGTAGACGTCCTTGGTTGTTTCTTCCCCAGCGCTAAGAGAGACACCTGACCATACTGCTTTAAGCTCAACTATTGGATCGAACACGCCCATTCATCAATCACCTATGGTAAACTAGGTTGCATAAGGTATTTAACCCCTCTGAAAAATATCTAGATATCAGGTTGAAGAAATGAAGATATCGGAGAAAAAGCAGAAAACGGAAAAAGCTCTACTTATAAGATGTGATCGCGAAACCTATATTCGCTTCGTCATGTATGCTAAAGTGAACGATTTAACCTACGGTGAAGCACTGAAAAAACTACTGGACTGTGCTGGAGTAGGCTACCCGTCTATTGTTGAAGCAATCTAAACGCTTACAAGCGCTGAGGTTCTAAAATGCGGGGCTTTACTAGTTTCCTCCCTTATTTTTCTTAAGCGTATCTCCCTGTACCCTGCTCCTGTTACTGACTTTACAAGCCCATATATTGACTTTTCTAAGAGCGGTAAGCTAGCGTCCATCATGGATTCGGCAACTTCGCTTGGAACAATACCTAAACCCATGAGTTCGTTGATGAGGCCGAATGCGAAAGCACCTGCTCTGAAAATGTCGTGTGTGTTTTTGAATGGCTCAACCCATCCCTTCATTTCATCTAGTTTTTCCAACCCAATATCTACTAAACCTACGACAGCCGATGTTCCAACTTTAACTAGCTTAACGGGCACGTTCTTCACCGATAGAATTAATGTAAAAAAGATGTTTTAAGCTTTTAGAGTAGCATAATACTCTAGGGCCAAAGAGTCTTCTTAGCTAGCTCAACCTCTCTCCTAAGCCATTGAAGCGCCTTCTTGGAGTTAACGAAAACCGCTAATAGATCGTATCTTTCGGCTTCAACAAGCGCTTCTAACGTGGTTTTAACAGTTATCATGTCTTTGGCTTCTTTAATGTTTGATAGGGTCTTAACTATTTTCTCTTTAACATCGTCTCTAAGGCTACCCCATATTTTTTCGAAAACGGACTCGTTAGATTCAATGTAGTTTACTAGGTCTTCAACCCTGGCTTTTCTAAGATAGTCTGCTATAACACCTCTCGCTATTTCCGGTGATAAATCAACTGCGAAAGCCTTACCTATTTTCCACAAAACATCTCTTGCTTTCTCCAGGAAACCCATTTACTCTACCTCGATCCTGTATTTTGTACCGCATTTTGGACAAATAACTGTCTTGGCTTCTTCAGGGTTAAAAGTTATTGGCGTACCGCAGACTTCACATTTCCTGGTAACCCATCCTTTCGGCAAACCTTTAGGTGCTGGTTTTTCCGGGGACTCGCTGGACGATAAAATACCGTCTATTACTGACTTAGCTATTCTCTTACCGTATTCTTTAAGTATTTTCTCCCTTCTCCTAGACGATAAGATCTTATGTTTCAGCTCAAGCATTTTCAGCTCAAGCTTCTTCTCCTCTAACCTGTGCTGATGCCTGAGCTTCTCAAGCTCAATGAGAAGCCTTGGATCCGTTTTTGCACCGAAAATCTCTTTTAAGGTTTGCAACTTCTTAGGGTCTTCAAATATTTGGTCCCAGAAACCTTTCTGCGGTGATGTAACTACTTTCTCCATTAAGTCTATGTATTTATCAGCTAATTTAGATTCAAAAGTAGCCCCTCTTGGCGTAGATAGAACATCTAATGCTTTACTAACTATTTTATCTACTGTAGATCCTCCTTCACGGAGCTCAACAATTGTTTTGGCCGCATTAGTTACAGCGCTAACTATTTCCGTTGGCGAAGCATATGGGTTAGCTGACTTCGCAGCCATAATCATAGGTATTAGCAGGGATGCTGGTTCACCGCGACCTGCAGCTTTAAGCGCGGCAAGAATGTTTAGAACCTCTGCGCGCTCATGTGGTGGTAGGTCCTTAAGCATTTTTGCTATTTCAACATCAGTTTCCGTTATCTCATACTGTTCCCTTCCTTTTGGCCTAGGCCTTGCCTTTTCCTCCTCCATTTCCCTAAGCTCCCTTTCAAGCTTTTTAGCTTTAAGCTCCGACTCTAACCAATACTCTTTAACTCTTGCCAACTTAGCTTTAGCAACCATTTCCTTAGCCTGCTGCTTCAAGAACTCGTCAATCTCATCCATCCCTATATCGGACTCCTCCGCCTTTTTAATTTTAAGAATCTCCTTAATCTTACCCATTATTTCACCCTCCTCCTAATTATAGCTGGTTCAATACCTAAGCATTCAGTAAAGTGCTCAAGGATTGTTTCGTTTACGAACTCGTCGAAAGACATTTTGCTTCCATGAGCTAGAACGTATTCGTAAAGCTGGATAACCCTCGGATCTATCTTAACCTTCCTTGCCAATGTTAGCCCACCGGAAACCTCTAGTTCTCTTTCGACAACGGACTCTTTCTTCATTTTCTCTACAATCTCAGGCAGAACTTCTCTAATTCTCTCATCGACTATTTTAGAAATCATTGCTCTAAAATCCTCAGCAACCTCTGGCGTAGGCGAAGCCCGCTCCGAGGGGGGAGGGGGGGAGGGGGGGTTCTCACTTACCTGATGCTGTTTCTCCATATGTTCTCTAAGCTTCTTTTTACTAGGAAATTTACGGTCACAAATAGGGCACTTGTACTGAACCATGTAGACCCAGCTCTACAATATTTTTTCTAACATAGATTCTTCTAAAACCTCTATATAAGTTTTAGAATAGACAATATGGTTTACACTATCATAGTCTACATGCTCTAAAAACACATAGAAACATAATGTAGAATTTTAGAAACAATAGAAAATGCGATGTAGAATTGGTTCTATGTTGCTTAGAGTAGTAAGGTTAATAGGTTTTTAGAAGCATATTTAAAACAGGTGATGGCATGGCCTACGTTGACTACGAGAAACAGGCTGAGGAGCTGGTTAGGAAAATATGTAGACACTTCGGAATACCTCCGCCAAGAGTGAAGTACGATCCAACCATGTGCCATGGGCACATAGCGTGCTACTATAAGGGGACAATATATTTCGCTACTCCGGAGGCTATTAATGAAACAGTTGCTCTACATGAGCTTCTACATTACGCTTTAGATTTAGGATATGCGACATATACTTGTGAAACATGCGGGTCGCCATTAATTGTTAACGGTAGAAATGTGGAATGCTATGTTTGCCATGAAAAATACGAGGTTGTCGACGGGGAAAAGAAGTACCCTGGCGGGGGAATAGAGGATGTTTTACTAGGGATCGCTATTGGAACGTTTTTCGTAGCGCCATTTATCTATGTTCCAGCTGTAAGGTCGTGGGCTGTTGAAAAGGTTAGTAAAGGACTAGGTATTGCTAAGAGAAGAGTAGAGGAGGCTTTGAAAAAGTGAGTCCGCAATTAACAGTTAGGGTTGTAGACGTTTACGGTAGGCCTCAGAAAGGAGTTGTTGTTGAGGTTCACAGGGCAGATCCGGTGTCTTTCTCGGCAAAGATGAGCCTTGTAGCTTCAGCTGTAACTGATGATGACGGGTACGCATACTTTGATGGGCTATGGCCATATGTTTACCTTGTTTTCGGAAGAAGAGAAAGGGATGATTTCCAAACAAACATTGAGAAGATAAGCGTGGTTCCATTTCAAACATATGAGGTTCAACTGGTCGGTTCCGGGCCTCCCCATGTGTTTAAGCTTATTATGAAAACTGGGCCTCTGCCTTCAGAGTTTGTGGAGTGGCTTTGGGAAAACCTTGAATCAGCTGTTGAAGCAGTTTACCCTGTTGAAATCTTGGAAATTAAAGCAGCAGATAACACTGTCACAGTAAGGTATAAGGTTCACAGCCCAGTGTCAGGGCTTGTAATTGCCGCGGTAATTATTGCAGTGTGTTTAGTTGTGGTCGCTGTTTTCTCCTTCTTGATCATTAAGGAGCTTCCAGCTGCGATTCCGAGAGAAGTATGGTGGCTTCTCGGCTTAGCGGCTGCGTCTGCTGGTTTAGCCGCTTTTATTTCAGCCATTAAAAAATAAATGTTCGCCTTGGAAAATAATATAGTGGTGGAGTAAGTGCAATATAAGCTTACACTTTACGGTCCAGAAGTAGCGTATGTTAATGAGCCAGTCGTGTTCCATGGGGAACTAAGGAAGCTAACTAAAAACTGGGAGCCAGTTGAAGGAGCTAAAATATATTTACTAATAAACGACGAGATCGTAGCAGACACTGAAACTTTAAGAGAAGGATACTACGAGTTCACATGGACGTTTAAGGAGCCTGGAAGATATAAGGTTCAAACATCGACCACAGCTAAGCCTCCAGCTAAAATACCTTGGGGCATTATTGCTGCTGGAGCAGCTCTCGCAGGTTTAAGCTTAATAGTTTTAGCTAGGGCGAGGAAGAGATGAGCTTAAAAAACCTAGCGAAAGACATTGTTTTAAACGTAGTGTACATGCTAATAGACTCGTACAGTTCAACACCCAAAATTACCCTACCATATGAGAAACCTGAAGCAGAAGAAGCACCCGCAGGGAAAACGTTTGAAACGGAAAAAATGGTTGAGGAGAAACCGTTAGAAACCATGGCGGAACATGAACATGAAGTATCCTCTACAAGTAGTGAAGCGGCTTTTACAAGGGATGAAGCGGCAGAATACACTAGGAGAATGGCCCTAGAACATCTCGTAGCCTCAGAAGACCATTTAAGGGCCGCTAAAGGAGAGGAAGCTAAGCTGTGTGTAGCATGTCTTGTTGAAAACCACTTCCCTGCCTTGAGAATGTATGCTAAGGAGGGTAAGAAGTTCTGCCGTACACCCGAGGAATGTGCTGCCTACGATAAGCTCGCCATGGTTATTAACGATGTTGAGAAAAAGCTTCTCGAAGGATACACTAACTTTGAAGAGTTAGCTAACGAGATAAGGGCAGTTAGGAAAGAACTATCTCCAGCCATTCAGGCTATAAAAGCTATTCAAAGGACAATTGAGGAAATGGAGAAATCAAAGTCGGAAATTAAGCTTTCTCCCGTGGTTAGGATTGTCAATAGGCCATCATGTATTTCGGAGGTTAAAGAGAAAATAGAAAAGATAATGCCCAAAGTTATTAAGGCAGCTGCCGATAAAGGTTTTCGGCTAAAGCCAGTGGAGCTTGTTGTTCAAGAAGGTGTTGTTGTTAAAGACGGTTTCGAAGCATGTGCCGCCACCAACCCTGACCTTAAACCTGTGAAGCAACTTTACAACTGCGAATGCTGGGAAACCCTTTCCGAGAAGGAGAAGGAGAAAATAGTTGCCCACGAGCTAGCACATGCTCTCGGAGTTAAAGACGAAAACTTGGCGGAGGAAATAGCGCGTAAAGCTGTAGGGCAATGACGTGGACAACATCATATACTAGAGCTTCTAGTAGCTGGCTTCCCCAAATAACCGTTTTCGGACCATGCGACAACGCAATTAGGGATTTAGGGGACGCATATAGGAGGCAACGTGAAGCAGCCAGGAGAATTAGGGAGCTCGGATCTATTCTCTTAGGTGAACGGTTACCCGCAAGAGAAATCATAATGAGGATTCCATGGATTATTAGAGGCGGTATGTTAGAATACAGGGATGGTAAAGTATGTGTTTTCGGAAGATGCGTTGACGCATACGAGTTTTTCAAAGCAATAGACGACTACTACATAGCATATAGGGATAGGGTTAGGGCCTTAAGAGATATTGAGTTTCTATGCAAAGATGTTACACCCTTCTTCTGCAGGGACGAGGTTAAAAGGTTTATTAAGGCAATTGAGGATCTTTGGGAAATACCTGTTAACCCTAGGAGAGCGTCCAGGGATATTAGGATGTTAGCTATTATGAAAAGCCCTAAATTGAAGGAGGCAATAGAAAAATACGGGGAATACCTTAGGGCAAGAAGAGAACTGCTCAGATGTGCGGGGATGATACTGTGACATGGCTTTGCAACCACAAACCTTCCGCTCGAGGACCCTATGGTTTCTTAGCAGATTTCTTCATGAGAGCGGAAGGGGAGAAATGGTTTCTACAAATAAGTGAACCAGTAAAAACAACATGCGATCTAATCGAGAAGCTACTTAAAGACATAGGTGTCGATGTTAGAAGAAGAGACTGGCCGGACCTTAACATGTGCACCTTGGACTTTAAGGATCCTAAGCTGTTCAAGAAGGCGTTTGAAATACTTAAGAAAAAAGCCGAGAAACTTCCACCGGAAAAGGCTGAGTATCTTAGGAAGAAAATGGTGGAGTTCGCAACATGGTCTAACATGTCCTCTTTCCATGTTTCAGAAGATCCTGTAAGAGGACTTTACGCTGAAGGAGAAATTGCGGCCCCGTTCTACCATCACCCGGACTTTATTAAGTGGAATAGGGAAACCGTTGAACTAGGTGTTTGCTCGAAAACGTGCCGTGTCTACGAGGTTCATGTTCACAATTCCGCGGGGCAATCATCCGTCCACCTCCACATGGTGTGTACTAGTCCAGAAAGAGATCCTAGACATATAGCTTACTGTGTTAGAACAATTGCAGAGAAAATGTTTAAAGCTGCGGAGAGAATGGTTGATGAAACAACGGAGAAAGCTAAGAAATAAATACGTTTTAAATAAAATTATAGACTCAGTTTTCCACCCATTATTTAGGAAACACCCAGCCTACATTTTTGTAGACTTTGTTGCTCACAGTTTGGTTGAGGGTAAAGTTGATTTAGATAAGTTTATGAAATATAATTGGAGGTATTTGGAGAAATGGCTGAGAAAGAAGAAATCTGCCAAGTACTAAGAAAGGCAATAGAGAAGTTCGAAAAAGACCTAGTAACAGTAGCTAAGGCGAAACCTGAAATCTTATTTACTCCTCCTTGGAAGGACTGGCTTAGCACGTTAAGGCTTATAAGGAAGGTAGCTAAGGACTACAGGTGTATAGAATGAAGGACTTGTCCAAAACCCTTAAAGAATGCCCTACATGTGAAGCAGTAGTTGAAACCATAGAGTACGGTGTCTGCGAAATAGTTCGCAGAATAAACCCTAAAATAGATCCGGACTTCTGCCGTAAAACCCTTAGGCTAAGGGTTGAAGGAAAAGCTTCAGTAGATGAAATAGCTCGAAAACTTGGAGTACCTAAGGATGAGCTAGTTAAAATAGTTCACGAAGTAACAGATTTCGTAGACAAAGAAATCGTAAGCAAATATTTGAGAAGGAAAAAATAGGTTAACTATTTAGGGACAAAAACTCCTTACGTTCCATAATTCTTATGTGCTGCCGCCACCACTCAATCGCTTTGTCCCTAGCTTCTCTGTCAATATCACTGGTAGGTAATAGAAGCTCATCCAAGAATTGTTTGAAGAGAAATATTACACCATGTATGTCGCTACTGTCAACGTTCTTTTCTTCCCATGCTTTTATTGCTAAATAGTGAAGATCAGTCAATATTTTCTTTGCTAGGCACATTAATTGCTCTACGTCTACCTCTCTTTCAACACCCATTAGGGCGCCAACAGTTCGTGGAGGATACGACGTTTTTATTATTAACCAGTTTGGTATTTTCACTTTTACCACCTATATTATATTTTCATATGTTATATTGTATTACATTCTTTTAAAGCTTACTCTCAGAAATTAGCTTTATTGAACATGTTAGAAGAAGACTGAACGAAAAGAGAAAAAATAAGTTGAACTCTAAGGTGTAATCGCCAATAGTTTAACTACTCTATACAGTTCCCCAGATGCTCCTGTATTCTCTTGAAATGTTCTTTTCGTCAGCTACCTTCCTTAGACATGCTGGAAACTCTTTAGCTGGAACTTCCTCAGCACATTTCCTGTATCCTTCCTTTAGCAGTGCTCTTCCCTTCTCCTTGAGTGCTTCCTGTATATCAAAGCCTTCAGCTGTCCATAGTGATCTTACTTTTGACCTTAATTTCTTACGGAAGGACTCGGCCATGGCTTACACCCCCTTATTTAGCTTCCCATATTGAACGATATTCTTCGCTAAGTTTCTTCTCCGTGGCAACGTCTCTGTAGCATTTCTTTATAGGTTCGTCGCCTTCTGTAATACATTTCTTGTATCCGTCATGTAGGAGGGCATAGCCTTTCTTAGTTAGCTCATCCTGTATCGTTATTAGTGCTTTGTTGGTGTCCCATGCTCCTCTAACAGCCTTTCTTAAAGCTTTTCTTGCTTCACTCATATGTGTCACCGTTTTAAACATATGGGTATGGGTTTTTATACTTCTTATGCTCTAGTTAGAGTATGGTGGGAGTACAGCTATGGCGAAGACAAGGGTTCAGGTTTTCTTAGACGAGTCCGACATGCAGTACATTTACTCTGTCAAGAAGGTTGCAGGTTTCGAATCGAACAGTGAAACTGTGAGGTTTCTGGTTAAACTTCTTAGACTAATTCTTCCGAAAGCACCGTACGTAGCATACATTATATCGGAGCTTATGAGGGAAGAAGAAACTAAAAACAATAGGAGAAAATAGTTTCTACTTTTTCAAAACATCATAGTAGTCTTTTCTAACGCAAACAGCTACGGTAGCCTTATCGTTGTCAGCTACGATTTCCAACACTGTTCCTTTCCCGTCAACTATTTTAACCACCTTTTTCCCTTCAAAACCATGTATTTTAACTACTGCCGGAATTTTGAAGAGAGTAACATACTCCATTGAAAAACACCTCTAAATTCTTGCTGTTAAATACTCCATTAGCGCTTCCTGCACAATTTTAGTGAACGATTTACCGGTTTTCTTCATGTAAACCCTTACTAACGTTTCCAACTCTTTAGTTAAATACACTGTATGGTAACCCATGGGCAACCACCCTACAATATGTTTTAACACAGTATACTATACAGTATTATATATAAAAATGTTCCCCTACAGCAACCTCAATGACGTCCCCATGCTAAATGTTTAACATTGGTGTCTACTACAACTACTTTACCTAGCTGTTTCAGCTTACGGTAGAACCTTATTTCCTCCTCTAGTTCAAGCTGCTTCCAGTTGCCTTGGTTCACGGTTAGGTCAAATCCTCCAACAGCAAAATAGGCCCATTTCCTAAACGCTGAAGCACGTCCTGAAAGCCTGCTACCGTAGTGAGCTATTTTCACCGGGTATGCTAGAACATCCCAGAAAAGATCCCACGATGCTGTCCCGGCAACAGCAACAACGTCCGGATCATGGAATGGCACCGTTATTTTCTCAATGTAGTTATAAGGATAAATGGTGTCCGCATCGCATGAAACAATAATGTCCCCTCTAGCATTAACTATTCCTAAATGTCTCGCATGAAGCTTCCCCCTTGGCGCGTAAAGAACCTTGTCAGCTAAGCTGTAAACTTCCTGGTCAGGGTTTAAACATCCATCTACAAGAATTATCTCATAACTTCTCCTGTCTAGGCTTTGACTATTTAGGCTACGTAAACACATAAGCAAATACTCTCTAGGCTCACACCACAAAGGAACAACTACACTTATCATCAATAATATTTTCTCAAAATACCCCTTATAAGCAATACCAATATACCGAGGAGAAGAACTATAACAGAAAATATGAACACCATAACGAAAGTAGCTATAATTCTAACTGAACTCCACGACATAGGTTCTTCTTGTGCTAGAAGATGTAAGTTGTAGAATGTAAAGGCTAAGAGGAGAAAAAACCAGATTAAAATCAAGACAGCTGGTAGCATTACTGTAGCCCATGCCATTTCCTGTGGATTTCATATATTTGCTTCCATAGATCATGGGGCATACTGTATATTGCTGATTCACCTACGCCGTGAACTGCGAAGTGCTTTAGAAGCTTCAAAGCAACCACCATAATATCGGTTTTAGACATATCAGCAACAGAAGCAATTTCGTCTAGGATTTTCCTTCCTTCACCTCGAAGGTAGACAGTGTACTTGTAATGTTCCTTCTTAACCATCACTTTTTCACCTCTTTTGGTATGGTTATTAGTATTACTCCGTTCCTGTAGTCTAGTTCGAGAAACTCTATTTCATCGGGGCTTACGCCGTGATGTTTCGCCAACAGTAAAACTATTGGCTTTGGAATAACTACGCTAAAGCTTCTACCATGACCAACCCTGTGTACCTTAACCTTCACTACTCACCCACCTCCTTCAGGGTTTCTTCAAGCTTGTTAATTATCTGGTCTAGGTCCTCCTCAAGCTCTCCCCAGAACGTTGCTTCGTCCGCTGTTTCCGCTTCAAGCCAGCAAGCATGAATAGCCTTCTTAACCTCCCTAAGCTTAGGCAATATTTCCTCAACAGCAGACTTAAGAACGCTAAAAGCCTCCCTAAGCTCATTAGCCTCCTCAAGAAACTGAACCGCATCCTCATGGGAGAAAGGAGGATACATGGTTAATCACCGTACATTTTTATAAGCTTCTTTATTACTTGCCTTATCTCCTCTTTGTCAAGCTTCTTCCCCGGTAATGGTACTGGTAATGTCCAGTAGGTGTAACCGCAGATAGTGCACCTATACAGGTAGCTAACATAACCGTCTATTACTATCTCACTTCTTTCAACACTCTTCTGCCTACACCTTGAACAATAGTCCATTACCTACACCTCCATTATGCTTTCTTTATTTCTTCTATTATTTCTTCGTCGGGTAGCAGGAAGTTTAGCATTTCTATCTTGTTATGTTCTTCGTAATTGCAAGCTTCCAGCCAAACATCGACTTCATCGTATAAGGCTACGAAAACTTTGGTTAACCTGTCAAGAACCTTGAATATTTTCTCTGGTTGCTTTCTGAAGTCTGTGCTTCTAATTAGCCTCCTCAGCTTCCTATTGATCCTCCATGTTCTCCTAATGAACCTTATAATGTGTTGCTTATATTCCTCTAGAACCTCCTCATATTCTTTCTCTAAAGCAGAAATAGGAGCCTTAGACATGGATCTCACCCCGGGAAGGTTTTTCTCAAGTATAACCTAGGTAGAACCCCTATTTAAACCTACCGGGAAATAGAAAAAAGAGGATTGAACTTAAAGCTATATTAGCGGAGTTACCTTAACTCCATGGTCTGTTATTTCTATTCTGAAGAGCTTCTTTCCTCTACCGTACCTCCTGGATCTCCATGTTCTGATCTCGCACATGGTTCTGCTTGGACTAGTCTCAATAATCCATGTCCTCCATATTTCCTTACTTAAGAACAGCGCCTTGCTACCTAGGGGCCTTAGGTCCTCCTCAGTAACTTCCTTTTTACCATAGGGGCTTACTGGCTGGTTCGTTATTAATGCCATAGCTTTGTTCTTGTATGTTGCTATTTTCAAGTAGTTGGCCATGGTAACCATTTTCAGGAGCATAGTGCCTTTCTCGTACATGCTTGATTCACTGTAAGCAGCAAGCACCGGGATACCTATTGAGTCGATTATGTACAGATGGGCTTTCGGAAGGTTCCTAACGTAGTTGTATATTTCGTCGAAAACCGGTGTGTAAATGTACTCTATGTTCTCATGTTTCGGAGGCCTACTTAGATTTCTTTCAGTATCAAGATACCATACTTTAAGTCCGGAATTTGCGAACTCATGGGCCAACCATAGGGCAAAACTCGTCTTCCCTGAACCTGTAGGTCCAAACACTTGGAATGTATCATATCCTACAATCGCATGTATTTTCCTAACAATTTCGCTAATCCTCTTCTTCTCTCTTTCCTTCCCCTTCTCCTTAACCATTTCAACAATTGTTTTTTCAGACATTTATTTCCCCCTCCTTAAAAGCTTATGAAGGAAGTATGCAGTGAAAGACATTGAAGCAACCACTAAAATCAACGTTACAAACCCTAACCCTACCTTCACTGGATTACTTGAACGTAACAAGTAGATTGCAAGAGAAACACCTAGCAACGTTAAACCCAACCAGTAAACCAGCCACCCTATGGTTTTAGAGGTTTCTGACCTATCCATTTCTTACCCTCCACACAAATTAATGCGTAAGGGCAGTTCTTACATTGCCAATCATAGTCGGGTCCGGGAGGTACCTCGTTTCTTTCAACACACGATATTATTGTTTTAGCTCTTTCAACAACAGCGTTAAACCCTTTAACATCCGCTTCGGAAACCATAATGTCCACGTCGAAGGTCTTCTTATCGATAATAACCAGGGCGAACATCGGCCTCTCAGCCATGACAGCGTATGCGTTTGCCTGCATGAAATATATTGGCTTAGCATCACTATACGGTGAAGAGAACTTGAACTCGTAAACCATGTCAGCGTCCATAGCGTCTGCCCGTCCGCTTAGAACCCATGGACCGGAAATATTGTATCCAAGAGGAACCTCGAACTCCGCGTTAACAATGTCCTTGAGAACCTTAGGTAACGCTAAATGCACAAGCTTACCCATTATTACATCAGCTGATTCGAGAACAGGGTTAGCGTTGAACTTTATGTTGAAAAAAGCTCTTCTAAGGCATCCGACCGCTTCAGTAACATAGATTTCATACGGGTTTCTTGGCTTAACATCGAACATTATGAATGCTTGCCTAATCTTCCTCCTAAGCTCGTCAACGTTCTCCATTCAGCTACTCCTCCGCAAAACCTTCTTCACCGAAAACCTCTTCAGGAACCTCTTCTTCACCAAGCTCAATCAATCCGGCAACGTTAATACTGTACGTTGGCCCACCCATGTACTCCCTGGTCCTAACCTTACCAACCAAGAGGAAGAAATCACCGGGCCTTGAAGCTACCTTGTCGGCCTCCTCCTTAGAGCTAAAGAACGCCGAAATCCATGGCCCACCAATAGATCCCTTAGCCCCTGGCCACAGTAGTCCGATCTTGTAGTTTCCGCTTGAGGTCCTTTTAACATTAGGTACCGCTGGAACTTGAACTATTATGACATCGTACTTATCGTATTTAACTCTAAAATCATCGCTATGAGGCAGAGTTTTTAAGGCGAAGCGCTTGATCTCTTCGAGCTTATCCTTACTAACCCTTTGAGCCTCGTTTAAAGCTTGAAAATATCTTTGAGCATACTTTTCAGCATCCTCCCTAGTCATGCCGAACCTCATAAGGGTTCTTATTAGCTTTTCCATTCCCTTCTCAGACATAGTTACCTCCGAGAAACCCGGTACACACTTTCTACCTTATATTTTTTCTGCCGCACTCTCTACCCTATACTTTATATATTATATACTGTATATACTATACTTGGGTGGAAACATGCCTAAAGCACCTAAACTATGCTACAGCTGCTACTTCTGCGAAGTAATAAGGAAACATGGAGGAAGCGGATACGTTATTAAATGCCATAGAACAGGAGAAGTAATGTCACCTTCCGAGGCTCCAAAGTCAATTTGGGAGTGCAGACTTTACGAGCCCGTTTGGAACCATAGAACATTCATGTGCTTCGAAAAATACATTAAGAAAACAGGGTGGAAAACGTGAAAGCAGTTTTCCATGGAAACTACGTTACAGTTTTCCTAGATGACCCGGCCAAGTATGAAGCGTTAAAGATGTTTTCAGATAAGTATTTCGCATATGAGCTTAAGAAGTGGAACCCTGACATTAAAGCATACGAGTACATTATGATACGACGGTACTGGTTTAACCCTTCAAAACTAAGCTTCACAACCTTCAGAGGCCTAACCGTTAGGGTTAAGAGGATAGCTGAAAACCTGAAAATGGGGCGTGTTGAAGCTAAATATAGGGAGTTAGACTATGATCTTTACGAGGCAAAGTTTCTACGCAAATACCAGCTTGAAGCACTAATATCGATACTTAAGCAACTAGAATTCCAAGGAGCTGCAACACTCCAAGCCTGCACTGGAAACCTGCCTAGGGGGGGAAAGTTTACCTATAAACACCCCCGGGCAGGCCAGAAGTGGCAAAACTGAAGTAGCTGTAGCACTACATAAGATCCTTAAGCCAGGGAAAACGTTTTTCCTATCTCTAAACACGGACCTGCTGATTCAAGCTAGGGACAGGTTCAGGAAGTACGGTGTGGAGGCGGGACTAGTCAACAAAGACTATTTCCAAATAGATAGAAACGTAGTGTGCTGTACTGTTCAAACACTTTACCGGGCTATAAGAACATATGAGGCATACGAATACCCTGAAGAGAGCCTTGACGAGGAAGTAAAGTATTTGCTTGAAGAAACAGATGTTGAAGACAAGCTGAAACTATATGAAACCTATAGGAAAGCAGACCTAGTAATAATGGATGAATGCCAACATGTACCTGCTAGAACAGTATGGTACACGTCCATGTCTAACCCTAACGCTTTAAGACTAGCCTTAAGCGCTACACCTTGGCGCGATGACGGCAGAGACCTAGATATCTATGCATGCTATGGGGATATGGTTCCAAGGAGGATTCTTAGTAGCGAACTAATAGAGAAAGGCTATCTTGTTCCTGTCAAGATCTATTTCGCACATTACTTCCCCAAGTATGCCAAGGATTTCGAGGGTAAACGGGGAGGCCCATGGTTGTTCAACAAGGTTAAGAAAGCTGTTTTCCAGGATCCGATAAGAAACCAGCTAATAGCAAGAATAGCTTACAAGGCCCCTAAACCATTCATGATCCTAGTTAAAGAGATAAAACATGGGGAATTAATTGAGAAGGAATGTAAGAAACTAGGATTGAAAGTAGCATTTCTCTATGGGCAGGTCGATCCAGACATTAGGGCTTTAATGTTCGATCTTGTAAGGAGGGAGAAAATAGATGGAATAATAGCGACAACTCTGGCCGATGAGGGACTAGACCTCCCAGCTTTAAGAACCCTGATCTTGGCCGGAGGGGGGAAATCATCGACAAGGGCGCTTCAAAGAGTAGGGAGAATAACTAGGCCATGGCCCAACAAGAAGTACGGCATTGTCATCGATGTATGGGATCACATCAAGTATTTTGAAGACCACGCCATGAGGAGGAGGAAAATATATAGTACTGAACCTAAATGGCAAATAAAAGATATATTGTTAAAATAACATTATTATATTTTGGAGAAGCAATGTGGACTACCAGTGGATCTAGGCTGGCAGGTTCATGGTTGCCGCAGTTCTCCATAGATGTTGTTCTCGAAGAAGCATCTAAGCTTGAGGAGAAGGGGAGAGAACTAGCTTCTAAACCTGAGTCTGCAAAGTACAGTGAAGTTAGCTCATGGTGTATTGACGTTTACAGGTCGCTTGACAGGTTCGAAGATGCTGCACCCCTGGTTGGTGATGGAAGGGTTGAAAGGTTTATCAGGGAGCTTAAGGAAGCCGTTTTCAACGTCGATATTGCGTCTAGGGAATGCTATACGGAGCTTGTTCCCTCCTTTAAACAGTGCTCTTCAAACGTTACTGACAGGCTTAAACGGGCTGCAACGTATTTAAGAGGCGTTGACAAGGTGGCCGAGCAGATCTGGGGCCGCAGGTGCACGTGGCTTAGAGGCGTTGTTGAACCGTACACTTTAACCGCAGCTATAAACGACTGCACGGCATGCTACCATAGGCTAATAGAGTATTTTAGGGAGAAAATAGGGCCCCTACGGAAGGTTTCCGAGAAATGCTTGGCCCTAGGTAGGGCATCTGAAAGAGCTGTAGAGTTCTGCAAACTATGGGACAAGTACTCTAAAATGTTCGACGAGAAAGGCCTGTACTGGCCTGAAGACGCTCCGGAGCTTAGAGGAGTAGCTGTGAACAGCAGGGTTGAGCTTAAAGTCGGCTCCGCTAAGGGGCATAGAACCCACGTCGACCTCGAGAAAGGTAAGCTACAGTACTTCGACAACGACAGGCCAGTAAACGACATAGTGGAGTCCCTGCTGGAAAAACAGGGGCTAAAATGCAGGAGAATGTACGAGGAAGGATTGGAAACAGGTATTGAATGCGAAGGGCCAATATGGGAGAGAAGAGACAAGGTAGCTAAAACAATAGCCCTAGCAACATCCATGGACTTGAGAATGTCATCTGACGAAGAACAGGAAGAAGCATGGCACGACCTAATGGACAAGGTTGGAGAATGCTTCCAAAAATACGTAGACAACCATGCAATAGAAGAATGCGCATGCCAGAAAATAATAGAGGAAAACTAGGAGAAAAAATAAAAGTTTATTTTTAGTCGTAAATCACTACTTCTACTTGGCCAACAGGATAGTCGCTTATGATTTCATGCATTTTTATGCTTCTTTCGTAGTTTTCGAAAGCATTAACTATGTTGTCTATGATGAACTTTAACGCTTCGGTAGCGTCTTCGAACATTTCTGCTTCAGCACTTTCAACAAGCTTCTTGACTTTTGCTATTAACTCTTGTGCTTCTT
>Ga0190363_1000176_pt1 | contig 35690 bp, 70 predicted proteins | sample 48721867_MG_FD_161272 | JGI IMG/M metagenome (GOLD analysis project Ga0190363, IMG submission 161272) | Hydrothermal vent microbial mat bacterial communities from Southern Trench, Guaymas Basin, Mexico - 4872-18-6-7_MG | ecosystem: Environmental > Aquatic > Marine > Hydrothermal vents >... | reverse complement strand
TTGTTGGCGGTGGCGGAGGAGGAGGCAGTACTTATGAGGATAGAGGAGGTGGTGGAGGTGGTGGAGGTGGTGAAATAGTCTTCGCTATTGGGCTTGTTGAACCCGGAGAAACATTGGAAATATATGTTGGAGATGGTGGAGGTAGTAATGCAGATGGTAAACATTCTTATGTACTAGGAAAGTACTTCTATGTAGAGGCATTAGGAGGAAAAGCGGGTGAAGGTGCTAACGGTACTTTTGGCGGTGGTGGTGGTGCTGGAGGTAACGGAGGGGAAAACAGAGGTGCAGCAGTAGTTTTTAGGATTCCCGGTGGAAATGGAGGGAAAGGTGGAAATTCAAACGATGTGGATTATCCCGGTAGTCCCGGTGAGAGTGTACAGCTTGGTACCTTGACCTTTTCCGGTGGTGGAGGTGGTTCACCTGGAACAAACAAAGCTGGAGGTGGAGGTGGAGGTGCATCTTTTGGAAATGGAGGGAAAGGTGGAGATGGAGGTTCTAAAGGAAGCAACGGTGGTATGTATGGTGGTGGAGGAGGAGGAGGTGGCGGAACTCGAATGCTTGGAACAGGATATGCAGGTGGAAAGGGAGGACAAGGATTAGTTAGAATATGGTGGTGATTATACATGTACTATACCAAGCGTAAAAGGGTTGTAAAGTTACCCGATAGGGAGATTGATTTTGGTGTTTGGAAGCTAACCGACTTTATCATGCCTGACAGCTACGCTAGCCAAGCTGTTTTCGCCGAGGCGTGGGGTAGGCTAAGCAGGTTCTTCGCCGAGAACCCAAGCTATGCTAGCAAGCTTGAGAGGATGATTGGTCTTGACAACATGGTTGTAAAGGAAATGTGGAACGTTGTGAACACTAGAATAGCTTACAGACGCGATGACCCGATGTTCCAGACACCTGACTTCTGGATGTTGCCTAATGAAGTGTGGACTCAGAAGAAAGGCGATTGCGAAGATAGTTTATTAGGTAGTGAGAAGGTTTTTGTTAGGATTAATGGAGTGAGGTATTATGTGACGTTAGAGGAATTGTTTGAGATGGTTAACGGAACTAGGATGAAGGTAAAGGATAGAGAGATACTTATTCCCTCAGATGATGTGGAAGTAGTTTCTGTAACAGTAAATAGAAACGGAAACATTACATTGCCTTCCGCTAGGGCTTTATGGAAGAGGGTGAAGGCAATAATAAGGCATAGAGTAAGGAAAAAACTAGCCACCATTAAGACATCCGGTGGTTTAAGAATATCCGTAACCGAAGACCACAGCGTATTCGGAGCGTTAAGTGCAAGTAATTTAGCAAAACCCGTTAAACCGCTTGAAGCTAGGCATGTGTTAACACTATATAAAGTTCCCGAGACTCTAAGCATCAACATGCAATCAGCACCGGTTGACACTTGGTTACCATATAATGACGGCGATGTAATGGCGTTACTAGGGCTATGGTTAGCAGATGGATGTTACGATAGCGAACATGGGGCAGTAATAAGCTCTGGAAACAACATTGACATAATAAGGTTTGTCGAGTCAGTTGTTAACAAGATACCCGTAGGAAAGTATGGTGCAAGAAAGAAGAATACACCAAACATTTACGTCAACAAGAAAGGAGACATATTCATACTTAGCAGAAAGCTAATGAATGAAATGAAAAGACTAGGTTTTAATGGCAATGCATACACCAAACGAGTGCCCGAATGGATATACTCGCTAGATAGGTACAGAATCGCATCGCTTCTTAGAGGATACTTTTCCGGTGATGGGTCAGCTTACATGGTAAAATCGCATAGGTATTCAAGTGGTGTAGCGGCAAATACTGTAAATAAGGATTTAGCGTATGACATATCTGCTCTCCTCGACGTAGTTGGCATAAAACACACGATAACGGAACAAACCTCAATCACAGGGCTTGGAAAAGAAACAAGAATGTATATTATTACAATTCATGGAAAGAATAACTTGGAGAAGTTTATGAGAGAGATAGGGTTCATACAAACCTATAAGAACGTTAAGTTGTTCAAAGTAATTGAGCTACTCGAAAACAGCAAAGGCTACGATAACATGTTATCTCTAAGGAAAGTTAAAGAAGTGGATGTTGACAAAATAGATGATTATGTCTACGACCTATCTGTTGAGGACACGGAAAACTTCGTAGCAAACAAGATTGTATGCCATAACACAACATTCATGCTTGAGTCGGCGATACGTGGGTTCAGTAGGGAAGCTGAAGCATACGCTGTGCTGGGCTTCTACGTTGACCCCTACAGTAGGAAGCCGTACGGTCACGCATGGGTGCTCTATAAAGCTGGCTTCTATCCTAGGTGGCTTTGGCTGGAGACAACATTGGAGACGGTTGTTCCGCAGAACATATGGTATGTGTGGGATCCGGACACTCTTGTCCCGGTGTACTGGTTCAGCGAGAGAGAAGCCCACAGAGTAGACAGAGACTTCGAAATGCTGGGGCTAACCGGAGAATACGTTAGAAAACACAATTACTTGATTAGGGCTATGATAGACTATGTTGAGGAAGGTGTAAGGCTAAACTACAAGTTCATGCATAAAGGGATCAGAACACCTAAGATGCCGGAGAAAATAGTTTTAGCCGGAAAATGCCTTAGGTGTAAAAGGTAGTTTAGCGTAAAATTAATTTCTCCAATAAACAATATTTTTTCTCGGTGAAACAGTGTGAAATGGAACTTCAGAAACCTGCTTGCGATCACGTCTGTTGCAGCTATTTTCGCAACAGTCTGGGGTATTGGTGCTGGATTACTGAGTTTCGAAAGCGACCTAGCACAGGGAATCATTATTGGAGGCATAATGCAGTGGGGCGCATGGATATACATGTTCTACTTCAGAAAGAAAGGTCCACAAGAAGAAGGTGAATCCCATGCCTAAGAGGAGGGACTGGGACAAAATAGGAATTGTTGTTCAAAGCATAGCAGGAATCATAGTTGGGATAGGTATTGGAATAGAAATGAGTATGGGGGCGGACATAGGATATATTGCTATTAGCTTGGGAAGCCTACTTTACGCTATTGGCACTAAGCTGAGAAAAATATAGGGGTGGTTAAATGCCTGTTAAGTCAAATGTTGTAACTGTTAGGGTTGAGGAGAAGCCGACTTTCACGGTTGTCATTAAGAGTGTTAGGGAAACAATTAGGGGATTTAGGTTTAGTTTTCCGGTGACGTTTAATGCATGTATTATTGACCCTATGGGAGGGTATCGTTGCAAAGACTACACTACACCGTATGTTTTCACTTTGAAAACAGGCTATGTTTTAGAAGTTACGGTGCCGGCTAGGGTAATCTACGCTGGAATGGTGCTTGACTTCGTAGCTTGGGATGACGGAGTCACGTCTAGGACTAGGAAGTTCACTTTCGACGCTGAAGTAACAGCAATATACGCTTAGAACGGCATCTTATCCGGTGTTTCAGCGTAGACCTCGTATGTTCCCGGCTCAGTGAACAACAGGTTGAAGTATCCTCTACCGGTTGTTCCGCCGGCTGGGACGCTTACTGTTACTGAGGCCTTCTTTTCCCCGTTAACGTAGATGTCAGCTGGAACCGTGACCGGCCTTTCCGGCGCCGGCGAAACAGTCACTGTGACTTCGAAGCCCACTTCTTCCCCAACGTAAACCTCTGTTTTATCCGCCTCAAGCTCAACCTTGGTTATCGAAACCTCCCTAGAAACAACCTTTACAGTAATAACGTTTGATTTAACCGTCATTTCTCTCACCTATAAACAGTTATCGTTTATCACCTATAAACAGTTATCGTTACCGAGCCAAGTGTTCTCGGTGGCTCACCTACCCTACGCTGGTATCTTACAATGTATCTTTGCTTTTGAGATGCCACTATATTGCAGTATCCAGGAACTGGCTCAAGAATGGTTGCTCTAAACTGGAACCTAAAGTATCCTTGGTCATTGCATGTTGTCCACAGATCGCTTGCTCTCCGGTAGTGGTCTCTGCACCAGTAGTATCTTATTAGCTGAACATTTCTGTTTTCAGGAACGGGACATATTGTCCCCTCTATGATAACTTCTTCTCCAACCTTAGGAGTTGTAGAACTAACCCTAATCTCATTGCATCCTGGAATCTTCCTTTCATAGTGAACAATAACTTCCCTAGGCATGCTGGCAATAGCAACTATTTTGCCTTCGCCAACATGCGCACCATACTCTACGAGGCCAATAGTGTGCGGCATATTGTTAAACACTATTTCCAAAGGAAACTGAACCTCAACAGTTGAACCCTCCGGAGCCTCAACAGTGAACGGTGTTTCCCACTCGCCAGAAGGTTTAATGCCCTTAACCTTAACCTTGATTTCAGTAGTGTCAGCAAATGCTCTAAACGTTAAACCAATCAATCTCTCCTTGACAGTTATTGTTACAACGTTGCTTTTCACTTGTCTTCCACCGATGAAAAATATGTTCACGGAAAAACTAAAACCTTACTCCCTCAGAAGAAGACCTACAAGAACAAGCCCTAAGCCAACATATACTGGACTAAGCTTTCTAGGCTCGAATTCTTCACCATAAACAAGATGGTAAATTATGTCCGTAGCAACCATACCCAAACCCATGCTCACAAGAAGCCTGTTCACTTCCGCTCCCAAGAAAAATAGTGTAGAGAAAAAATATTTATTTTCTCTTGGAAACATGCACTTCAACTATTATTCCGTCTACATGGTAGTTCTCTGGGAGATCCTCGTAAATCGTGTCTATAGCGCTCTTGGCTTTCTCCCTTAGTGTTTCAGGATTAACATCCCATCCTTTGAAGGTACTGTAAACTATTTTTGCACTGTTAAGGTCGTATAGCCAGTGTTTCGGCTTAACCTCATACGGGTCATACGGGAAAACAAGTTCAAGCTCGTTAGCGGCCCTCCTACGGCTAAGGTATTTTCTGGCCCTATCAACAAGGTCGTCGACTATTGAGATAACAATTAGGCCCACGAAAACAACACCCATACCAGCAAAGCCAAGAATAACCCATTCAACTATCATCTCTTCCACCTCATGGATCCAAATATCTTACATTGCATGTTGAACTATAATGTGAAAAATAATATTTTGAACTCAGAAGCCAAACCGTCCTAATCACACCCGAAGAAGCATCAGTGTATTTCCCCATCCACCATCAACTCCTAATTCTTTCTCACCTTTCTCCCCCTGTCCCCCAGGGCCGGGAGGACACGGGCGTATAGGTGGCTCCGCCGTCCGGGGCCTTTTTGCGGCTCCGGATCGGTTTCGCCCTTTTCGCCCGTGCGGGGTGCGTATTGTTTGTCGCACGTGAGGTCAAGCACCCGACACCCCGGGGGGACAGCCTAGGGAGCGGTTTTAAAGCCTCATAGTAGCTGTACTGATTTAGCGTGTTCCGGTAGGAGCTTACCGTATAGTTTGAAGAGAAGGTTTGCCTGTCGGCCGCCGGCAACCTCCCCGAAGTCGTCGGCCAAAAGATACACTAGCGAGAACTCCAGTGGCTCACGCTCCATCAACGTAACATCCTTGACTTCAATATTGTAAACACAGCTAAGAACCGCCACTTTTCACCGCCTCTTAAACACCTTTGAACCATTGTTTTGCTCTTCTTGTTGCTTCCTCGTATGGTATGTTGTAGAATACCCTGTAGATTACCAGTAGTAGTTGCTCCAAGAGTTCCTTTGTGTTTCTGCTGTTCCTAGCGATAACGTAGAAGTAGAAGTCGAAAGCATCAGGGCTTTTCCTAATTGCCTTCTCCGCTTCTTCCACACCCTTCTCAGTTAGCCTATAGTATTGCTTACCATCTTCACCAATAGATTCCTCAATTAGCCCCTCACTCAGAAGCTTCTCCATAACCTTAAGAAATTCTTCATAGTCCACTGCTTTCACCACCTTATTTTCCTTGTCTCTTCGGTCCAGTACTGGGGAGTGGTTTTCCTAACAATATCTACCCAGTCAGGAACGACAGATGGCTTCCTGCGCTTGTATGAAACCTCCAGCCTATAACCGCATTTTGGACAAACGTAAACGTAAACTACTTCTCCATCCCTGTGCTCTATTCTTTTAAGAACCATCTTACCTTTATTGCATCTTGGGCAGATCATTTCTAAACACCCTCACAATGTATACGTTTCCAGTTGTTTCATCCTCAATATATTCTTCTCCAGACTCTAGAGCATCTGGAATGATAGTTTCGCAGAATACTTCGTCCCTAGGGTAGATTTTTCGCTCTTCAGAGTGCTTAACGCAGACCACTATTTTATCTCCGATGGTTTTTCTCAGAACAACCAAGTCCGCCCTCATTCCTCATGCACCTCTGAGAGTACTTTTGATTCTCTGATTAGCTTTTCCAAGTAGTCTAGGTATCCGTTAATGCATTCGTTGGTGTCGTACGGTGGGGTGCACATTTCCGCTCCTCCAACGTATATTTTGTCTTCTTCCCAGTCGTACTCGTAAAGCACCGAAGCGTACACTGGGAAGACTATTGTGAAAACCGATATTTTCCTCTCACCTATCTCCACGAAAGACACTTGATCCTCAAACTCCCCGTGTCTCCAGAGAACATACCTTACCGTCACTTCTCAGCCACCTCATCCAGTTTCTTCCCTAGTATTATGAATTTGTATTTGCCTTTTTCCGGAACGTAAACGTCGAAGTACACGTTTTGTCTGCCATCCCAGCTTATTTCTTTCTCTTCAACATTGACTATGTCGTACTCGAGAATGTTTATCGGCAATATCTTAACGGCCTCTAAGATCATGTCAAGCCTCCTAACCATGTTCTCCTTAATAACGCTAATGTATTTTAGCTCCCTTTCAAGCTCCTTCTCGAACTCCCTAAGAAGCTCCTCCCTTAGCTTCTTAAGTTTCTCCTCAAGGGTCCCACTCATCCCTAGCCACCTCTCTATCTAATGTTTCTCTATCTGATGTGTAGTCTTCTTGAACATATTGTTTAGCCAGTTCCCTCGCAAAATTCACCACCTTAGATTCTGCCTTCTCCAATGTTACAACGTATTCTGTTTCAACCTCTACTAGGCCGCTTTTAACGAACGAGACAGGTATTCTAATGTAGTATTGCGGTCTTTTACGTCCCATCCTTCTTATTTTAGCCCGGAAACGAATCATATTCCCACCACAATAGCTTCTGCTACTGCAGAGTATAAATACTTTACTATATTAGAAAACATAGGTGCAGTACGTGTTCGGCCGTAAAAGATTTCCCTCTAAAAACACATACTATAGCATGTGAGGAGAAATGTGGATAGCGGATAAAAGCAGTGCTTCGGGAAGCTGGCTTTGCCAAATGGTTGAAATAGGTGGCCTGCTTGAAGTAGAGGAGGAAGGCAGGAAACTAGCGTCCTACTATGGACCCATTGACGAGGAGTTTATTAGGGAACTTACTGAGTGGGGTTTAAAAGCACACGATAAGCTGATGGAAGCGGACGATTTCGTTCATGAAAAAAGCGAGAAACTTGAAGAACTAGGCGTTCCCTTCATAACCTACAAAGTAGGCCATCTACTGTGGACGCTGAAGGACATTCCAACAAGCATTGCTGAAGCCGCAAGAATGTGCAGGAATTTCGGAAGGAAAATTGGGAGAAAAACTACTAGGCAGTGCAACTCGGACTTCCCCCACTTCATAGTTAAAATGTATTTCGAAGACATCATGAAGAAGCTGAAGGAAGTAGATGAAACAGCCAAGGAGGTTATGGGGAAAAAGTGCACGTGGCTCCTAGGGGAAATCGAGCCATACACGCTGAACGCTGCAATAAACGACACCACCGCATGCATTCACTCCGTAGCAACCTTTCTTGCGAAAGCCTTCGAAGTCCCAACGGCACCGGAAAGGGTTTCCGGGAAATGCAGGGTGCTTGGCGAGGCAACGGAGGAGGCCAAGGAGTTCTGCATGGCATGGGATAGGGCTACTGAGAAGCTTAAGCAAATATATTCTGAGGCAGACTACAAGGCCCTTGAAGGATATGCCACAGACAACAAGGTTCAGCTCAGAGTGGGCTCCGCAGCAGGACACATGACACATGTTGACTTGGAAAAGGGAACAGTAGAATACTATGACCTAGACGAGAAAGTAAACAAGATAATGGAGAAGCTGCTGGAGAAAGCAGGGCTCAAATGCGAGCTAATGAACCACGAAGTCCCGGAAGGTGTGAGGTGCGAAGGAAAAATAACACCTGAGGTTGCCAAAGCACTTGCACTAGCAACATCAATGGACATAAGAGAGTTCGAGGAACCAGGGGAATGGATAGGCGAGATAAGAAAGGTTGCTCCGGAATGCGCAGGGCTAGATCCCGAAGAAAGAGAGCAGTGTATATATGAAAAAATAGTTAAGATGAACTCTTAAGGACCTCAACAAGCTTGAACATTATTTTGTCGGCTAACTCAGCAACTTCCTTGTTTTCCGAATGCAAACGCTTAATAGTAATAGAATACATTGCTAGAGCCTTAACTATTATCTGTATTTCTTTCCGGGAAAGATCTACCTGCACTGTTTCCACCCATGATATCTGTTGTACCAGTCGTAAAGCTCACTCCACAGATCATAGCTCATCATGTACACCATGTTTTCTCCGGGGCCAAGCTCCAAAACCTCCTTAAGAAGCTTTAGCGCTAGAACAATAACGTCGGTTTTTGTCGCATTAACCCTCTCAACAATTTCCCTTAGAAGCTCATAGCCTTCCCCGCGAATGTAAACAGTATGCCTATAGTGTTCCTTCTTAGGCACACATAACCACCCCTCTTAGTATGCGGACATGACTTCTTCTAGCCAGTCGTAGAAGGCTGCTTTACACTTTCCCTTCCTCAAATGTGTCATAAGATACGTTCTACCCTTAAACCTTCTGCCACAGAACGGGCACTGGTTCCTCCGGATCATCATTAGCTCAACAGTGTGTTTCCTGAGCAAATACTTAACACATCTCATGGGAGGATGCGATTTGAACCCCAAAATCCACCTAATCAATGGCTTCTCAAACATAAGCCTAGCCCTCACCTTGCATACGCCTCCTCTTCCTCAATAGTAACTTCAACCTTGGCCCTTTTACCCTTAGGCACAACATAGTCTAAAACATTGTCAACATCACCTTCACTAAGAACGACCGTAGCATAAATCTTATCGCCTTCGTAAAGCCACACCATAACCTTCCTGATTCTCTTCTCACCCCTAGGCCTAGGCCCCACTTTCACCACCCCTTAGCTGCCTTCTAAGATACTTTATTGCCTTCTCATACTGGTCCTTAGATATTCTCCCTTTTCTCCTCATCTCCTCAAGACACCGGAAAACCAGCACGTAGTCTCTCCTACGCTTAATCACTCTCTTAGCCCTGAGCCTCCAAGACATACATCATCACCCTTAATACTCTTATACGCTAACCAAAGAGTGGCAAGAAGAACTATTGCAAAAAGAACATCATCCTCATCCACCGCTCACCACCCCTCCGGCCAGTCGTCATCGACAACATTTTTCCATATCACATTGCACGCTATCCAAAGAATGATAATAAGAAGAATTATTGTAAAAAGAGAAACACCCTTACCCACCGCTCACCACCCCTCCGGCCAATCATCGTCATTCGGCGTTACAATCAAAATGTCTTCGTCCTCGTAAATGTCTAGGTCACCCCATTCCTCAAGAACCCATGCTTCGCTTCCACGGTTTTTCCTCATGTACTTCCTAACCATTACTCAGCCACCTCCACAGTAACCTTCACTTTTTTGCCGTGAAATTCCTGCGCTAACGGGCGGACAGCCTTGGGGATAACAATAATTAAGCGGTCGCTTTGTTTGCTGACCTTAGCGTAGAAAACCAGTTTGCGAAGCTCAGACATCATACATCACCCGTGAAAAATTGTTTGTGAGGAGTATTTACCATGTGTATTTTCCTTCGGGAGCCTTGATTTCCCTAATGTTTTCAACCAATAATTCCGCAAAGTAACCCCATCTATCCTTTTCTATCTTAGCCCTTATTATCCCTAGCTCCTGAAGCTTTCTTATTGCTTTCTCCTTTCTTTCACCAACATAGCCGTGATTGTACCCGAAAAGCACTGGCGGAAGAAGCCCCCTTATTATTCTTCCCTCAATGCTGTTTCCACGAATTCTTATTTTCCTTCCATCCCTCATAATTATTATCATTTCCCGCTCACCCCATGAAAAATGGTTTTTATTGGGTGAGTTTTTCATGTACTTTTTCAGCTGTTCTCCAAAGCGCTGTTTCTAGTGTTATCATGAATTCTGTATAGTCTTCTGTCTCGTATTTTATGTACTCTTCTGTCTCTATTCTCGTTCTTTCCTCAACAAGCTCTTCGATTTGATTTATCTTGTTCTGTATGTCTAGTAGCAAAAGTATGCTTTCTTTATTCTTTCTCTCAGCATGTTTGACAGCGTCTCTGAGAATTCTGAAAACAAACTTAACATCGTCAGCTAAGTCCATGCATTTTGTTTTCTCAAGAACGTTTAGAGCTTCTTTCTCATATTCAGCCAAAAAACCCTCCTTTTCGGAGGGGGCTTGTGTTTGGGTTTGATTTATTTGGGTTTGGGACATGTATTTTTCACCTCATGAGGGTTTTATTCCATGGGGGAGGGGGCTATGCGCCCTAAAAACCCCCTATCCCATGGGAAAAAAGGGTTTAGTTTAGCAGTCCTCTTCTTCTCCCCAAGGTTCTAGCTCATCTTCTTCCATCCAATAGTCTGGGTCGCTGGCATCATAGTATCTGTGTTCAACAAGCCTTGAAAACTTCTTAATTACCATCTCCAAGAATTCAATGTTCCTTTTCCTAACCTTTATTACGCCGTCCTTGTCAATGCCGTACCATTTTATTAGGTTGGCTACGACCTTTCTTATTGGTCTTGGATTTCTTATTTCGTAGACATCATGCTCGTAAAAGTCTTCGGCAGTAAGGAACACGTCGCCTTCAACCTTTTCGGCAATTCCTTTCTCAAAGTTTACTATAATTACTTCATCATGGTATCCATCAAGCTCAACATAAACAATAGATGGAATTTGAATCTCAAGAGTTTGGGTTTGAGTTTGGGTTTGCATGGGTGTGTGCATTTTTATGCACCCCATGTGGTGTGTTTTTCCGTGTTAAAACTTATGCACAGGGTATTTAAACCTTTCCCCACATGAAGCCATCAGGAACCCTCATCGCTCCGGACCCGTGGGCCCGCACATACTATATAATATAATAAGGTATATGTAGGGGGAACTCGGGGCCATGTACCACCGGTTCCACTGGAAACCTTAAATACCGCCGAAACAAGAAAAACAAGGGCCAAGCTAACCAAGGACCACCATGGCACCCGATGCGATGAGGCCCCTTAAATTATAACTTGTAGTTTCTGCTTCATTTCACAAACAATATATATTTCCTCTGAGAAGTAATTATCGGTGAACAAATATGGTGTGGCTCACCACAAACAAAGTTTGCTCATGTATTAGACACTTATCGAAGCTTTCCGCATTGGCATCAATTGCTCTTAAAAACGTAGTTGAAGAAGACTGGGAACATGCGGAAACGGCCCTCAATGATGCCGAAAGATCCTATCAGGAGCTCGAGAGGTGCTTGGAAAAAGGTTTACCCGCCCTAAGAGCCGAACTCGAAGATGCTAAAAGCTATGTTACCAGAAGGCTAAAAAACCTAGCAATTCACAACCTAATTACGATAATCTATCTAGCACCTATCGAAGCATGCGATGATTAAACCCGTAGGCCAAGATCAGTCCACATTTTACACCATGCGCATTTGAAGTAAATGTGGAATGCTCCATGAATTATTTCTCCTGTTCTGCAGCCGCAAACCCGGCACCTAGGCTCTACTTCAACTATTTTCCCTTTAACCCACACTTTCACCTTCACTTTCTTCACCCTCAAGAACACTAACGTACTCCTCGCATGGAGGATCGGTTTCCAAAATAGGATATTCCCCGAACCGCCTCATAACGTAGAACGGACAACGGGGAGTACGGAACCACCGACAAGAACCACAGCACCTTATCCTTAGCCTTTCCTCCCTTGGAAGCTCATACCAGTTCCAAACCGACCGGTACTTCTCATCCAGTGCCTTCGGAAGCTCCCTTGCAAGGTCCCTCAATATTTCAGCCAGGAAAAACCAGAGCTTATCCTTCACTCCTCCTCGCCTCTAGGTTCAAAGTTACTGCATGCTTTTAGGAGATCGTATTTTACTTCGTCAAGCCTTTCAAGATCGCAATAGTACGTTTTAGTCCTAGGGTCCTCCACAAGATGTTTGCAGTTAATGCAACACCGAGCCCATGGGGCGACAACATACATTGCCCTGCCCTTCACCCAGAGCCTAACAACACCTAGTTCTTCGAGGGCTCTAAGATACTCTAGGACCTCTTTCCTGCTGTGTCCACCTCCGAGAACGCCGAGCCACCATTCCTTCCTTGTTAAAATGTCTTTTTGTTTTTCTCTGAAGAGCTTCTTTGTTTTCTCGATTTTCTCGTACAGGTCGGCGTCGTGTATTGTTGTTTTCTGAATGCATGAGAGGAGAGCGTAGAGCCATGACCGGGCAATTCTGGTTACTGAGGTTACAGAGGTTAGATCTGAGCCAGTAACCAGCTCAACAGTTCTGGTTACTAGGTTACAGAAGTTACTACTAGTTAATTTGGTTACACAGGTTACACCATCCAAGATTCTAAATGAGCGGTTAAATAGTGAGGGGTCCGGAGGACCCTGTAACCTAGTAACCAGTCTGGCCAAAACATGGTCTAGAATAGTTGATGCAGTAAGCTTCTTAACATAGTCGGCGAGCATGTCCTTGTAGTCGTCGCTAAGCCTTAAAGCCTCAACTTCATCCTCCATTTCCGGCATTTCCGGAAGCTCAACAGCAAAACCCGTGTCCCTCATGTAGTAGAAGAATTTAGCAAGCCACACTCTCGCCTCCGCAGCTTCCGCGGTTGCCTTTCTTCTCCCTTTAAACCTAGGCAACCTGCCAGTTAGCTTTAGCGGTAGAACTCTTCTTAAGAAACCGTATTCACCCCTTAAAAACCTGAGAAGCTTACCCCAATACGGCGGGAGAGTATCCCATATTAGGGAGAAATAGTATGTTCCCTCCTCAGCAACATATGTTGCCATTTCTGTTACTCTTTTCTGCATAACTGTGCCTCCATAGTATAGTGTGTCTAGGACCTCCGGTAAATCAGCCATGTACTTGTTTCCAATCATTGAGTCGGCTCTCTCCCACAATTGAATAACTATTCCAGCCGGACCTAGGTCTTTCCATTCTCTTTTCTTCTTAAGCCACAGTTTATTTGCAACCTGCTCTCTCAGAGCAGCGGTGGTTGTATCACCAATAATTTTAATGAATGGCTCGTCACCTTTAGCCATAGCTATCGCGTTGGCATCCTTTACAACCTCCATAACTCTTTTCCTAATGGTTCCCTTCCCTGTTTTTGGATCACCGATTAAAATAAGAAACAAGGTGGCCGGTGGAAGGTTGTAGTCGATAAGATAAAGCTTTGTTGCCGCATTGAGGAGAAGGGTACCGACAATTTTAACCTGCAACGGATTATTCTTCAGAACATCCGGGCTTGTCCCCTCAAAAAACCTAATCCACTTGTCAACAAAGCCGCCGGGGATAAACGGGTCTAGAACTGTCTGAGTAAACTTTTTACTTTCCTTCATTTCAACACTACTATGGGGCATCTCTCTGACCCTCCAAGGGATGATGTTGGTGGACCTATCTGAAACTATGATGTTTCATTAATTATTTTTAGCACTTCATCAGCGTAGTTTATAATTGAAAACCACAGTTTCTTGGGAACAGTGTATTTCTTATACTGTCTCTCGTAGAGCTCCCTGATTATTTTGGCACCGTAGTCCCTATAGTATCCATGAATGTACTGTCTTGCTTCCTCAAAAATGTTTATCAGAAACCACAGGAAAACGCTGGGTATTCTGTCGATTCTCCACCTAACCATGTAGTCAGCGGTTGTTTTCAAAGTATACATTATTTCCCTTATTCTTTCAACATCTTCTTTCAATTCAACAAGAAGGTCCTTGTTTTCAACCATTTTATTCCATTCATCATGGGTATAAAGCTTGTTTCCTAAAACTACCAGTTTACCCATTAAACCACCGTGTAAGAGATATGTGTAACATAGATATTTAAAGTTTATCTAACTACCCCTTTTAGAAATATTTATATATTCTGGTTTTATACTATATTGTGATATATCATATTCGGAGGTGATAACTATGAGAAAGCTGTTTAAGGGCTTAAGCATTGTTTTCGGGTTAGCAGCAATAGCGGCGTTAATTACTTGTCCGGCTAGGGTTGTTAGTGTTCCTTTGCTTCTGGTGTGTGCCGGTGTTTTCTGGTTGCTTTCAAGAAGGTGATCGAGTATGATTACCAGGGAGGTTTACGATAAGATTAGGGAGGCTTTAAGTAAGGATCTTAGCCAGTACGGGTTAGCAGGTGTTTTCAGGACTGTTGCTGTGCCTATTCCCGGCTATGTTCCAAGGGTTGATGAGGACAGCAACCTGGAGGAAATAGTTTTCACTCTGGTGTGTCTGTCGTACTGGAAAGCCTACATTGCGCAAAAGTATCTTGCGAAAAAGGTTGATCCCGGAAAGTTCGCTACAATAATGAACGCTCTGAAAATACTCGAAGACATGCTGATAAGAGACAAGGTCTTCGAAAAAATAGTTTAGCTCTCTTTTTTACTTTAATACAATGTCTTTAATTATCCATTTTGGTTCTGTGCTGTAGATTTTTCTTCGTTGGGATGCGTGTTCCCTAAAATATCTGATTTCATCCACGATATCAATCACGATTCCGTATTTTTTGCCGGGCCACGGCCTAGTTATCCTACCCACCCTCTGCAACGCTCTTGTGCTGCTTTTGCCTCCACCGGCCAATATCAAGGTCCGGAGGGCTGGGAGATCCAACCCTTCATGCGGGGGCCGGGGTGGCCCTGTCCGCAAGGGTTGTACATACGATCCCGTCTATTTGGGCCCTCCGGACCATGTTGAATATTCTGGCTCTAATGTCCGGATCAACCTCTCCATATAGGAAGGCCACCTTTAGCCCTAGCCTCCGGCATTCCTGGGCTATTTTTTCTCCATGGGTTATTTCCTTAACCAGTATCATGAATGGCTTAGGTACTTTGGTTGCAAGTTCAGCTATTTTCCGGTTCCTCACCGGATCGCTGAACACTGCCTTCTTAACCTTATTGTAAAGCCATGCACTTCCCCTTCTTCCCTCAAACTCCTTAGCGTAGGGTGGGAAGTAATGTGCGAAATAGATTTTCACCGGAACCAAATATCCTTGTTCTATTAGTTCACTTGAGGTTATTCTTCTTGGTATGATGTCTCCGTAGCATGCGTAGATGTCAAGGTCTCTTCCATCGTGTGGCGGGCGTAGGGTTAGCCCCCACGCCTCTCGCCACGGTGTTGCTGACAATGCTAGTCTTAATGCGTTAGGGTTTGACATGCTTGTGTACCAAACGGTCCTTGCTGGAACATGTTGGCACTCATCAAGAATAATAAGCTCAGCTTTCCTATATGTCTCATATAGTTTGAGCTTGTCTTTAACATTGGTTTCTTCAAGTAAGTGTTTTACTTCTTCGTTTACTTCTTCTCCTCCCTCATAAGTGTATGTTTCATAGGTTCTTATTGCCCGGTAGAGTGTTTGGACTGTGCAACAAACAACTTCTCGGTCTATTTCGAAATAGTCCTTATTAACTAAGCCAGCGTCGACACCGTATTTTCTAAACCTATCTCTCGCCTGGATTAGAAGGTCCGTGTTTAGGCTTAGGAAAAATGTTTTCTTGGGCTTAAGGACCTTATGTAGGGCTACAGCAACTTCTGTCTTGCCTCCTCCTGTTGCACATTGCAGGGTGCTTGCGCCTTGTAGTTGTATTTGTTTTATGATTTCTCTTAGTGCTTCGAACTGGTATTTTCGCAGGAACCATGCTTCTGCCCAGTCTGGGGCTAGCTCCCAGAACACTGGCTTAATGGTGTACCCGATTTTCTCCAGTATTTTCTTGGCCCTAACCGCTAGGCCACGGTATGTTGTGAAGCTGTTTTGTTCCGGATCAAACCAGTACCTTCTAATAGTGATGTACTCGAAGGTTTTAAGCTCATTGTTCCACTTCTTGATTTCGTATGAGAAGAACTTGTCAGCCAGAGACATCATCATTGAGTACTGCATTCTGTTGTCGAAGAATATTTTGAAGTAGTTTCCGCTGAACATCCAGTCCATTTTTCACCACCTGCTCTCTAATATATTATATAAGGTATAAATATGTTACTGGAGAGAAAATATATAGGGGAGAAAGTGTAGAGAAAGTAGGCGGTGAAAAACGTGTCTGAAACCATGTTTGAAAAACTAAAACGCCTATTTGGAGAAGAGTTTGCAAAGAAATATTTCAACGCGCTTCAGGAATCGCAGAAGATTTCCCAGGAAAAACTTGATGAGATAAAGCGTTTCGCATTGAAGATAATGCCTCAAACCGATGATTTTCGAGTGAAATATGAGAAATACGATGTAATATTGGTTCAAGTGCCTCAAGTACCCCAGGTGAAAAGGACCAGTAGCGGAAACTTCAAGGTTGGTCTTCTATGGGCGGGGGCTAAGACGCTAGGTGGGCCTTGGGTTTCAGCGTTCTTCACGAAAAAAGAGGAAGCAGACATGGTTGCTAGTAGGCCAAACGAGTTCTTCTTACTTGTAGGTAAGCTGAGAATTAGGGAATATCAGGGCGGACCAACGTACAGCATCAATGTTGTCGGCGTTATTCCTTTAGGTGAAGAAGTAGAGGTTCCAGTGGAAGAAATAGCTGAGGAGGAGGCTCCATTTGAATCCGAGTGAACTAGCGAAGAAAATTAGGGAAGCACTGCTCTACTATGGGTTTAAACCTAGGGAGCCAAGGGAACTCTACGTTACCGAGGTTATTGGCTGTCTTAGGAAAGCATACTTTAATGTTAAGTTCAACGCTAACCCGGTGGTTGAAAGCAGCGATGCTGTCTTTGGTAAATTGGTTCACCTGGCTTTACCGGTGATCCTAAAGGACATTCTTAAAGCAGAATTCGAAGTACCAATGGAGCACGATTTAGGTAATGGATGGATTCTTAGAGGAAGAGCCGACGCTGTTACGGAAGATGCTGTTTACGAATTCAAGTTTTCCTCGCCATACAGTGATGTTAAGCCGCTCTACTATCTCCAAGTAAACACTTATGCTCACCTTCTTGACAAGAACGAATTCTACCTTATAATAATAGATAAGAGAACACTGAATGTTGACGTAACCAAGGGGCAAACCGACGATAAAGCGTTTGACACTGTTGTTGAAAGGGCCAAAACTGTTCTAGACAGTCTTAAGGCGGATAAGCCACCTTTCGGCCCTAATTTCCAATGGGAATGTAATGGTTGCCCATATAACATAATTTGTTTGAGGTGGAAAGAATGGATAAACCAGACTCCACTCAAACCCTAATAGAGTCTCTTAAGAAGGAAGAGAGGAAGGAGGAAAAGAAGCAGATAAGCGAGGTTGTGAAGAAAATATACTCGATTGTCGGCTATGACACATTCATGATATTTGGGCCAACGGGATCCGGTAAGTCATCATTTGCTCTTTGGCTAGCACATCAGTTTGCAGAGTCCGGGCTAAAAGTATGGTATCTTGACAGCGAAAGAAACCTTAGTAGGCCTCCGAAACATGAGAACATCCAGTACATTTACACGCCAATATTCAACGAAATCTATGCATACATTCAGAACCTACCTAAGGCCCATTTGTACATTATCGACAGCATAGGTATCCCGGTTCTAGCAGCATATAGTGAAGCAAACATGTACGAGAAGGGATCAATGCTTTTGAAAATGGTTACCATGGCCAACTACCTTAAAATAGCAACATTCAGGAATAAAGCAATGGCTCTCATAATTAATCAGCCAGTTTCACCGTATGGTAAGGAGAAAACATCTGAAGAGGACCTAAGGCCCCTTGGTAGTAAAGCATTATTTCTAAGCAAGGAAATATGGAGAACATACATTGTCGACACTAACCCAACAAGGACAGTGTGCAGTATTAAAACATGGAGAAGCAGAAAATACGGCAGAGGTAAAGAACTGTTCAGAATAGAAATAAGCGATCAAGGAGTAACAGTGAAACCACTAATATAGGGGCAACAATAATGGTGGCTTTGCTTCTTGTCTTAATCTACTTTTTTATTCTCCTATATCTTGTGTTTTGGAATCTGAATGCTTTGTCTCATGTTCCGTCTTTGAGCTTTGGGGTTGTTGGTTTGGTTTTCATTTTTGCATTCATGGTTGTTCTGCTAACGATTATCACTTTGTTCGCATTAATCATTATTCTTCTACGTAGAACCGTAGACTGCTAAATAGTCTATGTAGCTTAACATAGGGAACTATAGAGTACAGTAAACTATAGAGGAATGTTTTAAATAATGGTTAGTGCAGAGTAAAACCTAGGTAAAACAAAAGTTGGAAGGAGGTGGTTCCGGATGGGCCGGGTTGTTGAGTGGTTCTGGTTCGAGTTTGAGCCTAGACGTGAAGGAGAGGTTGATGTTGCGTTTTCCGACGGCTACCTCTCCAGCATACATGTTAGAATGCCTAATGTGGAAATACATGTTTCTGAGGAAACAGTCAGCTACGTAGTTGACAGCATACTCGACCTAGCGGAGAAGCTGGTTAGGGAGCGCGGAGGCAAAGTCGAAGTTCAGGAAACACACTACTACGAGCTAAGGTAATCAAGTGCTGAAACAGCATTTGAAGCATAAAATTCCTTTTCTAATAAGGCGCAAATGCAGGAAATGCCTTCTTAACGGACTATGCATTCCAACAGGCGGACCTATACCTGTGATTTGGGAATCTTCATTCATTATTAAAAGATGCTTAATGTTTACACCAAAAGAGAAAGGTGATAAGCAATGAAGCGTTCTAGGATGTTCCATCTAGTACATAGGACATGGAACCCTATTTCAGGCTGTATGCATAACTGTGTTTACTGTTGGGCGAGAAGGCTTGCCTTAACAAAGCTGAGGCATCTTGAAAGATACAGGAACGGCTTCATACCAAGACTGAACAGCGGCGAGCTCAGCAAGAAGTTCAAACCAGGAGAGCTTGTTTTCGTAAGCGATATGGGCGACATGTGGGGAAGCTTCATACCTGGCGAGTGGATAGAGAAAGTGCTTAACCATGTGAGAAGCTTCCCTAGGACAACGTTTCTCTTCCTAACGAAGAACCCGGGAAGATACCTTGAGTTCGCAGAGGAACTATCGTCAATGGACAATGTTGTTCTCGGAGCAACAGTTGAAACAGACGACGACCTACTGTACCTGAAACACAGCATAAGCCGTGCACCGGCGCCCTCGAAGAGACTGTACATGATGGAGCTTGTAGCGCAGAAAATAGGTGGAACACTGATGATAAGCGTGGAGCCAATACTTGACTTCACACCTTTCTTCCCGGGGAGAATAGCGGAGCTAGAGCCCGAATTCGTCTACGTAGGCTACGACAACTACAATAATAGATTGCCGGAGCCTCCCCTCAGGAAAACATACATGCTCATAAAAACCCTGAGAGAACACGGAATAGTTGTTTACGAGAAAACATTGAGAAAAGCATGGTGGGAGAGGTGATCTGTAATGATTGAGGAGTTGCTTTATGAGTTCGACAAGGAATTTAGAAGATTGATTATGTGTCTTAAGAAAATAAGAGATAAGACTGGTGAAACAAGAATTGATGTTCTCCTAAAGTTGAAGGAACAAATTGGATGCAACAATGGTGATGAAGCATGAAGGTTAGTGGTTTGAAGGTTAAGGTTATACGTGTTGGTAATGCCCGTAGCTTCTCAATAGTTATCCCGAAAAACATTGTTCGGCTGATATGCGGAAGGTACGGTATTGACCCAGAGGATTTAGAGTATTTCGACTTGGTCTATGATGGAGAGAAGATCATGCTAAGACCATGGGTTGATGAGAGAAGAAAGCGATGGTTCCTCTAAGCTCAAACATTATTTTTATTTCTTTTCATAGAAAAGTCTAGGTTTCTATGAAGAACCTAAACTTTATATGTTATATTCTGGTATGTTATATTTGTGGTGTTTGCTGTGGGGAGGACAAGGTCGATTTATGTTCCGAGCGCATTGGATGCGATCATTGAACTGTACATTAAGAAGACCGGTAAGAGCTTCAACCAGGTGGTTAGGGAGGCTCTGGTAGAGTATTTAAAGAAGCATATGTAAAAAATTTATTATTTTTGTCAATAATAGTTTATTTTGAGATGATAAGCGTAATTGTTACTGTATGGTATGAGCCAATGGAGCATGTTTTAGCCAGTCTACGTAGTTTAAACCATCAGTCCTACGGTGGAGACTACGAAATAATTCTGGTTGACGGGGGCCTAACTCCTACGCAGGAAGTCAGCAACCTAGTTGATAGGATCCTCTATGCTCCAAAAGGTAAGTTGAATGCTAGACACTTAGGTGTCCTAAATTCAAGAGGGGAAATTATTGTTTCATGTGATGCTGACACGGTTTATCCATATGATTTCTTAGAGAAGATAACCGATCCATTCAGGAATCCGGAAGTTGTTGCTGTTGCTGGAACAGCTTCTTGGGGGCCTATTCTTGATGTATTAGCTCTACCAGTGAAAATATCATACTATGGATCAAGGCTTTCAGGTAGAGCATCAGCATTCAGAAAATGGGCATATTTTGCGGTTGGAGGTTTTAATCTAACAGTTAACCAAGAAAACTGGGAGGAACTAATGTTGGAGGAGGAAATAAGGTTCTACCGTAAAATGAGAGAGATTGGAAAGGTGGTTGTTGTAGATACAAATGTTGAGCATTTGGCATGGGGAAGACACTAGCTTTTAATTTCATTGTTCATTGATTCCATAAGTATTTTCGCTATGTGGCTTGCGTGGGGTAGGATTAGTCTTAGGAGCTTTATTGCGAACCTTACTGCTTCACTGTTTGACTCTATTCCTGTTAGCTTCTTGATGTTCTCAATGTATTCTACGTCTGAGCTGTCCAGTGCAACCATTATTTTCTTCTTCATGGCGGGTTCCCACCGGTAACCGGTTTCAACCCAACAAATATATGTGAACCGGCCCACATTTAAACATGGTGTCAAATTATGAGTGAAGCAAGAAAAGCCCTAAGAGCAGCGGTCAGAGGCGCATGGGACAGGCATCCAGCACTCATAGCGATACAGGACGAGCTGACCAAGGTCGGTTTCAACAAGATCTCTGCGGCATACAAGGAATGCATATTGACATCAACAAAGTCCCTTAAGGACTGCTACAAGGACGCTGCCAGAGCTGCCGACTTAAGCAAAGCATACCGTGACGTGTGGGGTGCTAAATAAAGAGGGGGGTGTGAGCCATGGTTGACGGTCCCAGCTTTAGAAAAGAATTAAGAGCAAGAGTTAGGCCATTGTGGACGGAGAAGGGCTTCGAAATTCAAGAGGCTCTTAAGGAGAAGGCTAGGACCCTTATCAAGGAGGACTATGCTGTCTGCGCTACCAAGCCAGCTAACGAATACGCGGCATGTTTAAGGAATGTTGCCATGAAGAAAGGCCTAGCCAAAGTCTTCAGAGAGATCTGGGGAACCGCATAGAGAGGTTAAGTGAGAAAAACGACAGTTACTTTGAGTTTATATTTCTTTTTTCTAATTCTTCCTCAAGAACCTTAAACCAGTCGTGTCTTTTCTTTGATTTAGGATTAAGTTTTTTCATGTGAATTTCTATTAGCTTTCTTAGTCCTTCTAAGGTTCTATGTTTTCCCTGTTTAAATATTGGTAATACTTCATTCTTCATTATTAGCAATTGTCTCCTCTTTATTATGCAATGTTTAAGAAGTATGTTAACTATTCTTTCAACATCTTCAATGTTTGTTACACTCCATCTCCCATATCCGTTTCTATCTATTTCAATTCGGCCCCCAAACGTTCTCTGAATAGCTAATAGTGCCTCAAGAGATGAGCTCTTAATATCTAGACGTGGAGTTGCCCTTATTCCATATTTTACCGATTTGTCTTTCTGGAGTCTTATCATAATGTTACCGTCTCCATCGAAAAGTCCTGCTAAGTATTCATCGCTTACCTTTAGAACAATGTCTATTCTTGGATAAACTCTGATTTTATTTCTGTATCTTTCATTTATTGCAACATCAAGATATATGCTCCCTTCTGCATCGAAAATTCCGGCTAGGTATTTTTCATCCAAGACATTCACCGATACCTCTACTGGGGTACTGGTTTATTTGTTTTCCTACTGTACCTTATTTTCCTCATGAATTCTCGGTCAACGTATTCTGAAACTTCCTTTACGAGGTGTTTTAGCTCGTCCTCTGTTACACCTAGTTTCTCGGCTATTTCCCTTATTGGTTTTCCTTCGGTTATCCTGGTTCTGAGGAGTCTGCGGCAGAAGTCCGGGTTTATTCTGGGGTTTTTCCTCTTGATAATTTCGCATACTCCGAACTCGACGGTTTCAACGAAAGCCTCGCAGACCGGGCATGACTTTAGTGTTTCCAGTGCTTTCTGTCTCGCATCCATTTTTCGAGGTACCTCCAGTTGTACTTTATGAACTTGTTTATATTTATTTCTCCCTCAACCAAGCAGTGGGCTATGAAGTCGTAGAAAATAAATGATGGGTCAACGTTGAAGAGCGGGTGGAAAACAGAGTCGACAAGCTTGTTGAGAAGGTACCTATTCTTTTTCTTCCTCGTACGTGGCATCTATGAAGTCCTCCGCGTCAAAGTTTAGTGTTGCGGCCAAGTCCCATATTGCGTTGACAATGTCTTTCGGGTCTTTTGACTCGCACGAGAAGTGTATGTGGAGCGAGTCCTGACCTAGGGCGTTGTGGACATGTATCTCGGTTATTTTGCATGTTTCCCTGAAGGCGGCTGGAATAGTTATTTCCTTACGTATCCATTTTTTGAATTCGGGCTTATGGTAGAACGGTACAGCTATTTCACCAAAGGCACGTACTTTACTGTCAGTTAATATTCCAACTGATGAGAGGGTTGCCCATTTAGCGAAGTCTTCAGCCTTTTCCGGGACGATGCCTTTTCTTTTGGCCTCCTCTTTAAGGATGTTTACTGCTTTCTCCATTATCTTCCTGTTTTTAATGTCTATGGTGCAGTAGTCTCTTCCAAACCTTACAACTCTTGTTTCGAAGCCTACGTTCAGCTTTTTCAGCTTCTCAGCTACAATGTCGCATATCGTTCTTTCCTGGGTAAGCCACCTACCGGATCTGGCTTTTCCGCTTATGAGATAGCTTGTTCCGCGCATCTTATAAGTCTCCTCCTAGCCCTCATGAATGACCCAACTATTTCTAGTGCTTCGGGGAATTTAGGGTCTTTGGTTATAGCAAGTATTCTGAGGTCCTTCATCACCTTCTTGGGGTTGATAGGTATGTCCCATAGCTCCTTTATTCTTTCAAGGTATTTTTCAACCTCTTCCCGGCAAACAGACGGCTTGTTTCCGTCACAGTAAAACTCTATGTCCCTTAGAGCCCTTAGCCTGTCACGGTATGCGTCATAGTATTCCTCTATTGCCTCGAAGAACTCCTTGTAGTTAACGCATCTTGGCCCAACACATATGTCGTCCCCGTAAACATATATTCCTCCCAAACGTATCCTCTGGCTAAGCCTCATCAAGGTTTCCCTTGCGGTCAGCCTTTCCCCGAAAAGACGGTACCCCATATGAGCTATTTTGCCGGCTAAAACCCTGTATCTATGCTGTGCTTCCCCGAGAATCCTAACTGCGGTGTCGCACGGGTTAGCCTGGGTCAGCCATGTCATTTCAGCGCCTCCTCAGCTACTTTTTCCGCCTCCTCCTCGTCCCTAACCCCGAAGGCATGTGCTAGTTCGTGGGCGACAATTTTCTCCTTCTCCCTCTCGTCCATTTCGCCCCAGCATGCACAATTGTAAAGCTGCCTTATCGGGTTACTGTCCGGGTCGGTTGCAGCACATGACTCCAAGCCGTCCTTAACAACTGTTCCCTCTTTAATATCCAGCCTAATGGGTTTAAGCGCGAAACCCCTCTCGGAAAGAACCTTTGCAACCCTAGGTGCAACCCTAACGATTTTCTCCTTAACCTCCGGAATACATGATGGTGACTCGTGAAACACCACCGGAGGCGAAGTTGCAATTGCTTTCTCTTCTTCACCTAGCTTCTCAAGCTCCTTAAGCTTCTCCTCAAGCTGTTTGAGAACCTGCATTGAAGGTGAAAGAAGCTTCCTAGCGCTCCTAAGCTTCTCAGCCAACTCTATAAGGTTAGTGTCACCCTCCAGAAGTCTCCTCTCAACCTCGCTAACAACCTGGTAGAGATAGTCGTAAGCTTCACACTCACTCTTACTTCTGCAGAACTTCTTCCCTTCACGAGCATATTGTCGGAGCGCGGGGAAGTGATGTTCGACAAGGCATGACACACATAGTTTAACATCTTGTCCTGCCGCAGCCGCTCTTAGGTGGTCTTCTGATGCAACCAGATGCTCTACTGCCATGTTCCTAGTGTATTCTGCGGCTTCGTCCCTTGTGAACCCGGATGTGTGCTCTGTGTGCTCTGTTTTAGGTGGCGGCGGTGTTGCTGCTGTTTCGGTTGCCTTTTCAAATGCTTCCTTCGCTATGTTTTCCTTTTTCTCCTTAATAAATGATTCATAGCTTCCTATTTTTCTTGCCATGTAGCTGTCTACTCCCATGTCAATCAGCATGCCAGCTACGTACGTAAGAACACCGGCTAGGAGCTGCTTCAGCGAAGGCACAGCATTCACCTCGCTGAAGTTATTTTAGAGCTTACGCTTTCTTCCTAGCAGCTAAAGCTAGGAGTCCCACTCCGGCAGCTATTGCAGCTGCTATCCCTATTTCTCTCCATGGTACTGCGGGTACTCCGGGAATTACTGCTTCAGAATATACCTCGTATGTTCCGGGCTCTTCAAACTTGAATTTGAACTCATAGTTTCCTCTCTCATCGGTTACTGTTTCAGCAACAACCTCGTCGTTAACGTAGAGCTTAACGGTGGCTCCCTTGACTGCCACACCATCTTCTGTGAGCTGACCTCTGAAAAGCACTTCTTGACCTACATACGCGAATTCTGGTCCGGTAATTGTGAGTTTATATGCCACTTGGGTTCACCGTTTAAAATCTTGTCCTTACTAATACTTATCTTTTAATAGAGGAAACCAGATACCCTACGCCTAATGCTGCAGCTCCAATAGCGAAAAGCATTATGGCCTCTCTTGGAACTGCCTCGGGAAATATTTTCACCACGAAGAACGACATTATAGAGACAACGGTTGCGGCAATCGCCAATGCAATCAATGCTATGGCCCATGTTGAAACCGGGTGGTGAATAGTGTACTCTACAACTACGCAGTTGTCTGTAGCGTAAACTTTTGTGATATCAACCGGATATAGCTCTTCAATTCTTGATCTGAGCTGGTCGACGAACCACTCTACGAAACCGGCCGGTATGGTCTTACACTCGATAACGAGCCTGTACTTGTGGGGTGACACGGACCCCTTAAGTGTGACCTCGTATTCTTGGAAAGGAGCAATGTCTATGAACTCAACTGTTGTTTGAAAATCATCTTCCTCCCTAATCCCTACGATAGCGTATTTCCAAGGCCATAGGCCATCAAAGTAGGCGTACCCTTCATCGTCGGTTGTCGATGATGCAACAAAAGTCCATCCTGCAATTGCCGAAACCAAGTCTGCCCTGTGAACCTCTACCCTAACACCCTTCTGCGGCCTGCCGAAAACATCGACAACCCTGACTTTCAGCTGGGTCATTTCCTTAGAGCCTCTTCAACTCTTTCCTTGGCGACCCTAAGTCCCTTGCTTATTTTCTCTACAGCCCATGACCTAAACACTGGCACGTAAATGAAAGGCGCTAGGATAAACGTTCCAACAGCCAACCCTAGAAGGAAGTCTTCCATTCCCCCGCCGGGGTATGCTTTGACCTCGTATTCTTCTCCGCAAACATAGCATTTAACATGGCTACTACCGTTCAAGATCATTGGTGAACCGCATGTTTCACACTCGTATGCTGCATAGCCCATGTCCAAGGCGTAGTGGAGTAGCTCATGCAAGATAACTTCCTCCCTTATTGCTTCCGGCGATGAAAGATATATTGTCCCATTATAGTAGCATGCAATAGCGTTTCCGCAGAAGCTAGGGTCTATTTTAACCTTTGGAGCAGGTATTCCAAAGTGCCTACATATCTTCTCCGTTACTTGCTGAGCATAGGCTTCGAAGGGATCCATTTCCTCCACCTATTATAGTTTTTTCGTTGGAAACTAATTTTTCTTTCTCTTTCAACCATCTTCGAACCTAGTGTCGACACTGTGCTTCGAAGCGTTCGACATTGTCTCAATATAATATATCGAGACTGTTCGATATTGGCTAAAACATGTTCGACATTGTTTTCGACGCACACTCGATATAATATATTAGTTTTGGATTCGAAAATAGATTTCCACGTAATCGAAAAGTCGATATAACATATCGAAAACTATTTAGAGGGCCTCGACATAGTCTATATTCGAAAAATTCGACATAAAAAATTCGATATCGAAAACTCGATGTCGAGGTTGTGTACCCGTGGTCTGCTATAAATGCCCTATATGTGGCAGAAGTTTTCCTTCTAAGAAAAAACTAAGAGAACACTTAGAAAGCAAACACGCTGAAGAAAGAGACAATGTGAACCCCCCCACCCCTCCCCCCTCCGGTAAGCTGGAGAATATTGCCGAGGTTCTGAAGCAGATATTGCTGGTGAGTACTGAGAGGGGGTTCGACGAAATATTCGTAGTTTACATTAGGAAGTCGACGAGGTGAAAACTGTGGTATCGTATAAGTGCCCAATATGTGGTAGGTCGTTTAACTCTAAAAGAAAACTTAATGAACATCTTGACAAGGTGCATAGAATGGCGGAGGAGCCAGAAACCCAAACCCCCCAGAAGGGGGAGTATGAGGGGAAACACCCTATGGCTCCATCGGAGGAAGAAGTTGACAGGGGAATTAGCGATGCTGTGGAGGAAGTGGTTAGAAAGGTTCTTCCGGGTGTACTTGAGGAAATGCTACCTAAAGCCCTAGAGAAGGTTGCTAAGTCCCCTAGGGAGAAGGTTGAGGAGAGGGAAATCGAGTTTGAAGGTGGAACAACAATCACTAGGAAGATTAAGGTTTATCCGGATGTTCTGAAGCTTTACGAGTATGTTTTAGCTCACGGAGCTAAAATGAGCTTCGACGAGTTCATTAATGAAACAGTGCTTGAACATTTCACGGAGTGTCTTGGTATTGAGCCGGCAATTGTAAGGCATTCATCTAGGAGGGGTGCGAAGTATGGGAAAGCTTAAGGAAATCCTCAAAATAAAAGAAGGTGAACCAGACATGGAGGTAGATGAAATAGACGAGTTTCTGAGGAGGGAAGCTAAAGAAGCGGTTATGAGGGCCAAACTTGCGAAGATCAAGGAGTACGAGCTTGAAAGCAAACTTAAAATGAAGGAGCTTGAGCGCAAACTCAAACAGCTTGAAGAGGAAGAGGAGGAAACCTCAAGAAACAGAAAGGAAGAGCCAGCAATCACGCCGGGAGACATTGAGGTTGCCAAGATGCTTAAGGACATGCCTCCGGAGGAGAGAAGAGAAATACTATCGATACTTGCAATGCTTAAGGCAAGCGGAAGAAGTGAGCCCGCGGCCCTAATGATACCTCTGATAATGGCTGCTAGGGCAAGTAATCCGGCGAGTTCACCCGCGGAAATAATGAGGGCCGTAAACGAGGGCCTCAGAACATACAAGGAACTCATAGGTGGAGGTAGAAGCGAAACATCTGTGCTCAAAGATGTTCTCGAAGTTGTTAAGTCAATGACCGGCGGTTCTCTTAGCGAGAAGCTCGCTGAAAAATACGTTGACGTGCTGTCCAAACTTGCAACAAGCAGAAAGGGCTTCTGGGACGAGGTAATGGAGGACCCGAAAAAGGTTGAGACGTTGCAGAAGATTTTTGGTGGTGGACAAATGGATCCTAGAACGATGCTTGAGCTTAAGAGACTGGAGTATGATATGCAGGTTAAGCTTAAAGAGCTTGATCTTAAAATGGAGGAGCTAAGACATAAGATGGCTGTTGAGCGCGAAAGAATGGAGACAATAAAGAGGTACGGTAAAAGCATTGCTAAAGCAATTATCGACGGCTTAATGTCTGAGGAGGGAGTGGAAGCACCTAAGCCGAAGAAGAGCAAGGAGCTTCTCAAGGGATGGGCTAAGGCGAAATGCGAGGTCTGTGGAACCGAAATAGCCTTTAACCCGAAGGAAACGAAGGAAATAGTGTGTCCGAAGTGCGGAACGAAATATAGGGTTGAGGTTAAATGAGCTTCCTAGACAAGGCCAAAGGACTGCTTGCGAGAATAGGCAAGGTCTTCGCCGTCGACTTAACTCCTGAAATAGCCCGTGACCTAATAGCTGACTACTTGAAGAATGCCACTATTGAGGATCTTGTAGCATATGTTGAATCAGGCGAAAGCGTTTTCGAAAAAGTATGGGGAAGTATGAGGGAGGAGACAAGGAAGAAAATAGTTAACGTGCTAAGCCACTTCAAGGAGGCTAGGGAGAAGATAACTCCTAGAACAGTTCTCGAAGCACTTGTTGAGGTTGAACGATACGATCTCCTAAGCGTCTTCGTCAACTCTAGGAAGGCTCTGGAATGGCTTAATAGAGAAGTTGAAACTGCAAAGAAACACCTTTGGCCCGAGAATGTAAAAGCTTAAATTTTCTTTTTCTATATTATTTTCTCGGTGAAAACCGGATGCCCATAAACCTGGTTAAAATAGGAACCTCAGCCGCAATAGGTGTTGTAGACATAGTAGCTGAAGAAGCAGACAAAAGATTCGGATATACGGAACCATTCAGAAACATACACGACATTCTAAGAGCGGCAGAGTTCGGCTTCGGACTAGTACATGAAGGACTAGGGTTAGGCATCATACCAAGCGATGTTGCAGAGTCAATGATGGACGCTAGCTTACCTCTTCTTGAGAAATCCATTTATGAAGCAGTAAAGAAAATGGCCGGTGCCGGCGCAGGATACAAAAAGGTCATAGTAAGGAAAGTTGGCGAAACAAGAACCACTACAGCTCCGGCAACACCTGCGGCAACTGTTGTCAGCGTCTAAACTGACTCGACAATCGACGGCTTAGCGACCCCTGCAAGGTCAAGCAGTTTTTTCAGTGCTTCACCGTATGTTAAATCGTTTAGCTTAGAGAACATAACGAAGCGAATGTAGGTTTCACGGTCGCACCTTATAAGTAGTGCTTTCTCCGTTTTACGTTTCTCATGTGATATCTTCACTTCTTACCCCCGATATCTAGATATTTTTCAAGGGGGTTAAATACCTTATTGTAAACTATTCTATCACAGGTGAAAATAGTGGGCGTCTTCGACCCGGTAGTTGAGTTAAAAGCTGTGTTCAGCTCTCCAAGCCTTTCGACTGGAGCAGAAACAACCAAGAGCGTATATGAGGTTGCCCCTAACGAGGTCCTAGAGGTTTTCAGAATAGAAATAGTGCCCCCTGTAGACACCTCTACTGGAGCAGTGAAGAAACTAAGGGAAGTAGGGCTTTTAATCAACGGTGAAAAGTATCCCTACATACATGCCAACTCAGTGATGCTACCATTAGAGCACCCGAGCAATGCCGGTAAAGCTGTTGATTTAGGTGTTCCAATACTTTGGAGCAGACTTCTAGGAAGAGTTCCAACACCTATTGAAACAACAACTGTTAAGCTCAAAGAAGGAGACACCCTAGGAGTTTACGCTGTTGCCGACGAATCAATAACTCAAGATTTCGAAATAGTAATTAAAGCGGCTAGAGTTAGAGGAGCAGATGTTTTAGCAAGAGAAGCTCCGGCAACATACTCTGTAACCTTCAGTTTAGATGGTGATGTCTACACTAAGCCGGCCATTCCGGTTTCTCCGGCAACTTTCGATGAACTACCTGGTGGAAAAGCACAAAGCAAACCAGCAATTTATCCATGGGTAACGTATGCTAGAAACGCTCAGGCAACAACCGCCAATCAATGGTATGCTTTCGACTACCCAACCTATGTAAGCTACGAGTGGCAAAAACTACACTGGAATCTTGTTAACAAGACACAAGCATATCTTGTAAAGTACCTTGGTGTCATACCTCACAGCAACAGCAAAGCACTTAGACTATACGTTGAAGGTAGAGAGACAAACCCAGAGTTCATAACGAGGCCGTTGCCGGAGCAGAACTTCTTCCCGCCAGCAATGTTCTACGACACAACAGTTAATGCGGATCTCAAACATGCTGGACCTAAGGAGCTGTTCCCGCACAGACTATTCCACGGGGTTAAGGGTGGAATACAGGTGGTTGATAATGGAACAAGCATTCCAGCAAACGGAGTAGAAGTACACGTTTACGGAGTACTTTTCGTTATGAGGTGAAAGCCATGCCCGTAACAGTTGTTCTCGTAGGAGAAGGGCAAGCAGCCGGAACAGAAATATCTTTGCCAACAGGGATAAAGGCTAAGGCGATTCTCAGCGCTGTCAAAGCTACATTAACTGAGGGAACGCCAAACACATTCACGGTAACATCGTTAACAGTAACATCGGAGACACCTGGCTCCGGAGAAATACAGCTCTACTCAGAGTCAAGCATTAAGCTCGGAGACGAATTCGCAACAACAGACATACTGATTCTCACATTGCTTGAGAAATCAGAAATTGTCGAGCCAACATCAGTCAGCACATAGCGGAGCAATCGGCTAGGTCCTTAAGTCCAATAAAATATTTTTTCTAAACCTCAACCCTAACCGATTCATAGTATTTGTTTATGAGAAATTCTATTACATCACTATAGCTTCTTACTCCTAAATTGTTTTTTAGCTTTTTAAGTTCCATCTTAGTTTCTGGTAAAATTTTTATATCTACTCCATCTCTTACTCTTTCTCCGCTCTTACTTGCTGGCTTTGTTAGTCCTAGTTTTTTCAAGTACCTACGAACTGTTGTCTCTGATACTCCCATTCTTCTTGCTATTTCGCTCACACTTAACCCTTGAATTCTCAGTTTAGCTATTTCATCTATCTCTTTCCTAGATAGGGCACGGGAAAAAACAAACCTAGCATTTTTAGTGTTGCCGCTCCTGAGAATGTACACTCTAAAAGGACTGAGATCAGCAGTAAAAAGCTCATCTATCTCAACTAGCTTGCACTTATCCCTCCATGCGAAAACAAAATATACTTTCCTACCTGTTATTTGCTTTAGCCTTTTCAACCTGAGAATTTTTATCTCCCTTATTAGGAAGATAGGTTGTTTATCAGGCGACCTTGATTTAGCTTCAACATATACTTTTTCACCGTTCCTTTCCGCCTCGAAGTCATAAATAGAGAAACGAGGCATTCTAACTATGTTGCTAAATCCTTTGCTTTTAAGAAACTCCACCACCTTAGGAGCGTACGCGTCCTCAACCATCCATCGTTCCTTAGCTAATTCGGAAACCAATAAACTCCCCTCTCTACTCTTATGTTGGTTGCGTTTATAACTTTTTCTTAAGATAAAAGTCAAGTTTAAACTATATTATATCATTATTTATACTTGGTGGTAAAATGTCTCAGGTTGATATAAGGAAGGCTCTTAAATATCCTCCAGAGGTTTTCATGGGAACTGTAATTAAGGATTTGAGCGGGGGGCTAAACAACATAGTAGTGTACACGGGTCTTGACGTTGCAAAGCTGTTTGCCGGGCTAGTTGGTTTCTCATCAACTGCAGCATCTAATGTTGCGCTGGATGTTACTAGGGATGGTGTTAGCGGATACGCTACGGTAAGCGACTTGGGAGCTGTAAGAGGCTTAGACTACATGGAGGAATTGAAGGTTGGCGCTCTAAGAGACCTAATTGTTAGAGCTAGGGCTATTTCTTCAGTGTCGAACTTCACGTTCAGATACCTTATTAAGGTATCACCTGTTAAAGCGGTGCATAAGCTACTCTATGGTGGATCACTGCTTCCAAGGGAGAAGGCTGTTGCCGAAAAACTCGGCTTAACAGAGTCGACAGTTGCCTTCCCAGTTGACGTTTGGAACCCCTACAAAGGCGTCTTAGACGTTAAATTCCAGGCGACAAGTGTTTCAACAACCGGTGTAGTGCTGAGAGTAACTCCTCCCGGAGGCTACAAAGCAGTCCTTTTAGGAATAGCTTCCGAAAGACCTACGGCACCTAACAGCTTCAAAATTTATGTTTCAAGAGACGGAATAGAGAACATAATGGAGCTTGACGCCTACGGGCTACCAACGCAGACAACATGGTGGGGTTCCCCAGCATGGAACACTATGAGGGTTGTGGCACTAGACGAACTGCTGATTGAAGGTGAGGTTCTAAGCGGAGGTCCATATAATGTAAGAATCGTCTACGGCCTAGCACCGATAAACATCGTAGAGAAAATAGCGTGGGGCCTTGAGCTAACAGACGAAGAGGAAAGAATAGCTGAGAAACACAGATTATACGACATGGTGGAGGCTGGTCTAATACCATGAGCATGAAGCTCCCGGAGAACATAAGGAAGAAAATAGAGGAAGCACTTAAACAAGGAAAAATGGTTGTCCTGCACCCTGAAGCATCAAAGAAAATCCCGAGAACAGAACGGGTCGAACCAGTAGACTGGCCTCCGGCTCCTAAGGAGAAGAAATAGGGTGGTAGACAGTGTTCGGGTGGCTACAAGCCTTTGTCGAGCCATTCGTGGAAGCTCTAGGAGGAGTATTCTGGCATGACACGGATTTACTTATTATTCCTCCAACCACGACACCGATTTATGCCACATATGTTCCGGAGCCTAGAACTAAAGCTTTGATAATAGGTGTTACGTTTGGGACTCCAAGGGAGTATGATCCTTCAACCGGAACTTTCGGTGCAGAAATAGAAAGCATGGACATAGGCTTTTGGCACGCCACTAGAGGTAAAATGGATTGGCATTGGGATCCGCTTGTGAAAAGCATTTTAATGACTAATCCGTATCCTCAGCTTATATGGTGTGATGCCAGCAAACCATATGAGCTACTGATTGTCAACAATACTTCGACAACCGTTGCTATTGACGCTACCTTCTGGATTATAAGGTTTCCGAAGAGGGTGTGGTGCCCTGTTCTCGAAAGATACTGTGATCCAGAGGAGCTGTGGAACAGGTACATGAGCGGAATAGTCCAGTACTTCGTTAGACAAGCAGTTGAAGGCGAAAGACAAGTGGGAAGAGCAGTTAGATGAGGTGAGAACAAGTGAGCATAGTATACCCTCTAGTGAAAGCAATAGTTAAAGCACTGCAGGAATATGGCCCGGTAAAATCATCAGATGTCATGCCGGTCAAAGAGGTTACTCAAGAGCTTTCATCATACAGTTTGGCTGCCGGAGGATCAGTTGATAAAGACATAGGCTCAATAACGGATAGGACGGCAATAATAGTTACGGTTAAAGCATCGTTTAACGCCTCGGCAACCGCAGGAGTAAGACTGTACTGGCTTTACAGTCCCGACGGAACAAACTTCGACGATGAGACAAGTGCCGAAGCAGAAGGAAACTACGCTGACATAGGATATGATAAGGATAAAAACTTCGTAGGTGCGGGAAAGACAATGCAGAAAACAGTTATAATCCCGTATGTAACACCATACATTAGATTAAGGCTTAAGAACCTCGATTCATCCTATGCTGTAACGGTTGACATGTGGAGAACACTACTGAAGTAGAGGTGGAAAAATGCCCATAGACCCAATATCTTATGCGCTAGCTAAGAAGTCCCTTCTGAGGGCGATCAGAGCTGAGTTGCTTCCAACTCTCAAGGATTTAGTGATTGACGTTGACAAGGACTGGGGTGGACACAGAATCAGGAACCTAGGTGCACCGATTGATCCGTACGATGCAGCAACAAGGATCTACACTGACATAGCTGCAACAGGCCTAGGTGTTACGCTTTTCTTCCTCGATGAGGCTGATCCTGACGTTCCCGCGTACAAGTCAATGAGCATTACTGTTCCTGAGCTATCAGAGGCTTATGTTGAGGCATCATCTAATGCTGCAGGTGACGTGCTGGTTGCTGAGTGGATTGCGCCAGCTGACTTAACTGTGATTAAGCTGGGTGTTGTAACAGCTTACTTCCAAGCTGAGAGAGTCAGCGGAAACATTGATGTGAGACTGTTCTTCAGACTCTATGAGAGAGACTCTACTGGTACTGAGACACTGATCGCTGAATCAACCCTAAGCGACCTAATAGCTGAGAGAAGAGACATATTCATGAACCTGGTGCTATCAAGCGACCACGTGTTAGCTGGGGGCAGTAGGCTGGTGATCAAGATCTATGCGAGATTCCTGTCGCCAGGGTCAACAACAACTGTGAGACTGTATTACCAGGGAGTTGTAAGAAGCAGACTGACTCTACCGATATCTAAGGAGATCCTTGACACACTGTACGTGCCCTATACTGGAGCAAAATACGACCTAGACCTAGGCGGGAAGAACATTTCAAACGTTGGCTCGCTAAGCGTAAGCAACCAGATAACAGTTGGAGACCTTACATTCAAGAACGGCTGGCGTTTCACGGAAGACCCTGAGCACGGCTTGGTGCTTATAAGTCCAGAGGGTAAAAAGTACAGGCTGAAGCTGGAGGAGGTGAGCTAGTAGTGTTTAGAAGGATAAAGAAGAAGCTTGCGTGGTGGCTGATTAAGGATCTGCTTGAGGAGGGAGTACCGTACATTAAAGTCGGGAGGAAAACTGTTGAGATAAGGCCGAACGCAATAAAGTTCGACCCGCTAACAAGCGACCCAGCACTTGAACCGGGACTGCTATGGTTCAGAGGCGACACCGACGAATGGAAATATTCTCCGGATGGAATAAACATGAAAAAACTTGCCCCAGCAGAGATAGGAATGAATGAGCAATCATTTACTTCAATAGGATTAAATTCATGGACTGTACCTGATGGAGTTCGTAGAATATTTATGCTAATTGTTGGCGGTGGCGGAGGAGGAGGCAGTACTTATGAGGATAGTGCTGGTGCTGGAGGCGGTGGAGGAGGGGAAATAGTCTTCGCTATTGGGCTTGTCGAACCCGGAGAAACACTAGAAATATATGTTGGAGATGGTGGAGGTAGTAATGCAGATGGTGAACATTCCTACGTACTAGGAAAGTACTTCTACGTAGAGGCATTGGGAGGAAAAGCAGGTGGACAAGCTAGCGGTCTTACCGGAGGTGCTGGAGGTGCTGGAGGTAGCGGAGGAGAAGCCAGAGGTACAGTAGTAGTTTTTAGGATTCCCGGTGGAAAGGGAGGTAAAGGTGGAAATTCAAACAGCACGGGAGAACCCGGTAGTCCCGGAGAGAGTGTACAGCTTGGTACTTTGACCTTTTCCGGTGGTGCTGGTGGTTCAGCCGATGGAAGGAAAGCTGGAGGTGGAGGTGGAGGTGCATCCTTTGGAAACGGAGGAAAAGGTGGAGATGGAGGTTATAATGGAAGCCCCGGTGGTGCGTATGGCGGAGGCGGTGGAGGAGCTAGCGGATATCCATACGTTGGAGCAGGAAGAGCAGGTGGAAAGGGAGGTCAAGGATTAGTTAGAATATGGTGGTGATTATACATGTACTATACCAAGCGTAAAAGGGTTGTAAAGTTACCCGATAGGGAGATTGATTTTGGTGTTTGGAAGCTAACCGACTTTATCATGCCTGACA
>Ga0190363_1000175_pt1 | contig 35854 bp, 34 predicted proteins | sample 48721867_MG_FD_161272 | JGI IMG/M metagenome (GOLD analysis project Ga0190363, IMG submission 161272) | Hydrothermal vent microbial mat bacterial communities from Southern Trench, Guaymas Basin, Mexico - 4872-18-6-7_MG | ecosystem: Environmental > Aquatic > Marine > Hydrothermal vents >... | reverse complement strand
GAAAGGGCAGGGTAGTCCACCACCTTTTGTTCAAAACACCACCATTTATAAACCCCATCGTTTAGAGTCTTCTGGAGGGGATAGAATGCACGAATGGGCACTTGCTGATGGTATAGTTAGGACTGCAATTGAGTTTGCAAGACAGCATGGGAAAGAAAAAGTACTTGCAATGAGGATATCTCTTGGGGAACTTCAAGATGTTAATCAGGAAATATTAGAGTTTGCTATTAACGAGATAAAAAAGGGAACGATTGCAGAGGAATCAGAACTCGAATTTATTGTTGAAGAAGCAGAATTCAAGTGTAGAAACTGTGAAAACGAATGGAAGCTTAAAGACGTAAAAGAAAGCTTTAACGAGACAATAAAGGAGGACATTCACTTTATCCCAGAAGTTGTTCACGCCTTTTTGGCCTGCCCAAAATGTGGAAGTAGGGACTTTGAAGTTACAAAAGGAAGAGGGGTTTATCTAGCTGCAATAAAAGTTGAAGGTGATGAAGAGTGATTGACCCAAGAATAAAGGCCATTGAAGCAAGGCTTGAAAAAGTAAAAAGGATTATTCCAGTAGTGAGTGGAAAAGGTGGAGTCGGTAAATCAATGGTATCTACTATCTTGGCTTTAGTTCTTGCAAAGAAAGGTTATAAAGTTGGTCTTCTTGATCTAGACTTCCATGGGACCAGTGACCATATCATTCTTGGCTTTGAACCCAAAGAATTTCCAGAGGAAGATAGAGGAGTAGTTCCCCCAGAAGTTCATGGTATTAAGTTCATGAGCATTGTTTATTATTCTGAGGATAAACCTACTCCTTTAAGGGGAATGGAGATAAGTGATGCTTTAATAGAGCTCTTGGCTATAACAAGGTGGGAAGAACTGGATTTCCTTATCATTGACATGCCTCCAGGAATGGGAGATCAATTTTTAGATGTTTTGAGATTTCTTAAGGAGGGAGAGTTCGTAGTTGTGGCAACACCATCAAAACTCGCCATTAATGTGATTAAAAAACTGCTTGAACTCTTAAAAGAGCAGAAGTTCAAGATAGTTGGCCTTGTGGAGAATTTAAAGCTGGATGAAGAAAAAGACATTGAGGAAATTGCCAATGAGTTCAATGTTCCTTATTTAGTTGGAATCCCTCTTTACAAAGACTTGGACGAGAAAGTCGGCAATGTTAAGGAGCTATTGAAAAGTGAATTCTCCAAAAAGATTGAAAGAGTTGCTGATTCCCTTTAATCTTTATTTGTGGTGGTTTAAATGGAGTTAGAGGAATTTTTTAAAGATGCTAAGAAGGTCCTGATTTGTGGTATTGGAAACGATACTAGGGGAGATGATGCTTTTGGAGTTTATGTTGTTGAAAAATTGAAAGGAATGATTTCTAATCAAAAAGTGGTTTTCCTGAACTGTGGTGAAATGCCTGAGAGCTACACCGGGAAGATAATACGAGAAAACCCTTCACATGTGGTCTTTATAGATGCCATTCATTTTGAAGGAAAGCCGGGCGAGATAATCTTGGCTGATCCAGAGGGAACCTTGGGGGAAGCTTTCTCAACCCACAAGATGCCCTTGAAACTTTTAGTTAGATATCTAAAGCAGCACACAAAGGCAAAGTTCATTCTTATAGGCGCCCAGCCAAAGCAAACGGGACTTTTTGTTGAGATGAGCGAAGAGCTTAGGGAAAGCGCGGAAGGACTTGTCAAGATTTTGGAGAAAATTTTGGAGAACACATGAGTTTTTAAAAAGTTTGGCGGACCCGCCGGGATTCGAACCCGGGACCTCCGGCTTAGAAGGCCGGCGCCCTATCCTGCTAGGCTACGGGCCCTCGGAGTTTATTGGGCTTGGTTGCATTTATAAATCTTACGGTTTTTGAAAATTTAAAAGCAAAGAGGTTTTAGGGGTAAATTCTGGATGGTGTTCTTGGGAAGAGGGTTGCCCATCTAATATGGTCGAGTTTTAGAACCCAAGCTACCAATCTTTCAAGCCCGAGACCAAACCCACTGTGTGGAACACTACCGTACTTCCTAAGGTCGAGGTACCACTCGTAGTTCTTTGGATCCATGCCTTCCTCGATTATTCTCTGAACAAGCTTGTTGTAATCATCTTCCCTCTCCGATCCCCCAATTACTTCACCGTACCCCTCTGGGGCCAGCATGTCTGCAGCTAATGCTTTTCTTGAGTCTTCGGGATCCTCCTTCATGTAGAATGCCTTTATGTGCTTTGGATAACCGTAGACGAAGAATGGCTTGTCGAACTCTTGTGTTAGAATCCTCTCCTCATCCGCACCCATGTCTTCTCCCCACTCGATTTTAACTCCCTTACTTTGCAAAATATCAATAGCTTCGTCATAACTTATTCTCGGGAATGGTGGTTCGCTGTTCTTGAGGGTTGTGAAGTCTTTCCTAAACTCTTCAATTTCTTTCTTTCTAAGTTCTAACGTTCTTTGAAGCATGTAGCTTACAAGTTCTTCCTCCACCTTAAGGAGATCCCATAAGTCCATCCAAGCGGCTTCAAGTTCTAAATGCCAGTACTCGGTGAGGTGTCTTCTTGTTCTGCTCTTTTCAGCCCTAAAGCTTGGTGTTAAGCTCCAAACTTTTTCGAGGCCAAATATTGCGGCCTCGAGGTAGAGTTGGGCTGATTGGCTTAGGTAGGCTTCCTTATCAAAGTATTTCAGTTTGAAGAGTGTGGCTCCTCCTTCAACGGCTCCGGTAACGAGGATTGGGGGAAAGACTTCGTACCATCCATCTTGGAGGAGCCATTCTCTTGCCGCTTGCATTAAAGTGCCTTTCACCTTCATTATACTCCCAACTTTTGGTGAGTGTAAGTGTAAGTGTCTCACGTCGAGTAAGAATTCATCACTTGCGTCCTTTGTGATGGGGAAGAATTCAACGTTTTGGATTATTTCAATTTTATCTGCTTGAATTTCAACTCCGGTTGGGGCTCTGGGGTCACTTTTTACGGTTCCCTCAATAATCACGCTTGATTCTATTCCCACTTGTTTTGCTTTTCCATATGCATCTTCACTCAAGTCTTTTATGAATATGGTTTGAATTACTCCACTTGAGTCTCTCAATACTATAAACACTTTGTTACCAACTTCTCTTTTTCTATAAACCCACCCTGCAAGTCTTACTCTTTCTCCTTCCATTTTAGGCTTTACATCCGCGCAGTAAATTTTTTCAATCATCATAAAACACCTCCAATCTTGCTTGAATTTTTATTGTTGACTTTATTAATTTATCCCAGAAAAGAGTCAATTATTCCAGAGGGCTTTTGCAAGGAATCTTTTGCCCTTTACTTCAAATATTAACGGCATACTCATCACACCACTAACTTGTAAAACCATATTTAAAACCTTCGCTTTTAGAATTGTCAATCTGGCATAGGATTTAAATATATTGCCATTCAAAAGTTAATTCCCAGGAGGGAGTGAAAATGAAGGCAATTGTTGCTGATTATGTTCTTGATGTCAATGGACTCAAAAAAGATGCAGCAGTTTTAATAGAAGGAGATAGGATAGTTAACATAATCTCTTCAAAAAATATAGGGGAATTTGATGTTGATGAAGTTTATGGAGGTAAAGGATACCTTTTAATTCCGGGGCTGGTGAATGCTCATACGCACGTGGCCATGAATAGATTTAGGGGCTTTGGAGATGATATGCCATTAGATAAGTGGCTTAATGACGTAATATGGCCTATGGAAAAAGAATGGAATGAAGAGGAAATTTATAAGTGGGCTCTAATAGGGATTGCTGAAGCTATCGCAAATGGCTCTACAACTATAAATGATCATTATTTCTTTGCATGGCAAATAGCGAAAGCTGCTAAAAAACTTGGTGTTAGGGCCTTTATCGGTCAGACGATGATGGACCTTATTGACATGCCAATTGCAGATCCTAAACTTGGCTTTAAATTCTTCGAGAAGTGGAAGGATAAAGATAACCTCATAAATGCAACACTGGCCCCTCACGCAACTGATACAGTCTCGAAAGACCTTTTAATGGAAACCAAAGAGCTGGCAGAGAAGAAAGAGGCTTTGATCCATATGCACGTTTCTCAAAGTAGGGAAGAAGTACTTAGAGTTAAGGAAAGAGAAAGCCTTTTGCCAGTCGAATACTTAAAAAACATAGGGGCTTTAAGGCCCAACTTTGTTGGAGTTCACGGAGTTTATCTATCGAAAGAGGAAGTTAAACTCTATGCAAGGAGTAATGCAACCTTGGTTCATTGTCCTGTAAGTTTAGCAAAACTGGAAGGTTATGTTGGGCCCATACTTGACATCTGGAAACTCGGTGGTAAAATAGCTCTCGGAAATGATTGTGCAGTTTCTAATAACTCTATGGATATGATCCTGGAGATGAAATTTGCAGCTATTTTAAATAAGGTGAAAAATAACAATCCTGTAATGCCTACTGCAAAGGATGTCTTTTACTGGGCGACATTAGGAGGAGCCAAAGCTCTAAATCTAAAAGCAGGCCTTATAGAAAATGGATATCTTGCTGATTTGGTGCTTATAAACGCAAGGAAACTCCACTTTTTACCAAAGGAGAATATGTTGTCTCATCTTGTCTATTCAGCTAAAGGAAGTGACGTAGAAAAAGTTTTCGTCAGTGGAGAGTTAATATACGACAACAGGAGATTTTTAAAGACTGATGAGCTAAGGAAAATCTTAGATATCGAATGATCTATATTTAGAAAATTTTTCTTTTCTGTAACTATTTCTTTAGAATAAAATAAGAAAAGAATAGGTTTCACTCGAGAGCTTCAAGAAGTTTTTCAAGGAACATTTTCTCAGGATAGGCCCCCTCAAATGAGACTTTGTCTTCACCATCTACTTTGATAACAACCTTCGGAACTGCCATAACCCCATATTGATCGGCAAGTTCGGGGAATTCAATGGCCTCTATCATGTTACCAAGGATTTTGTCATTGCCAGCAAGGGCATGTTCAATTGCAAATTTGTGTGCCATTCTCACTGCCATTGGACAGTACGGGCATGTTGGAGTAACGAAAACGTAGATTTGTACATCCTTGTTTATTCCTTTAAGGGCTTCTTTAGTTTCTTCTAAAAGATCAGTCTCGCCTTTTGAGACGTCCACGATATCCTCAAGGAAGGATCCAAATTCATTACCGGCAGGAAGGCCGAAGTACCTAACGCCAAGATCCTTTCCACCTTGTGTTATCACAACTGCAGGAGCAATGTTTATTCTGTACTTTTCTGCTAGCTCTTTTTCGCTGTCAAAATCATGAAGTTCATATGTTACAAGGTTGCTTAACTCGCTTATCTCTTCAACAAGCTGTTTTAGTTGATCACAGTATTGGCAGTGATCTTTTCCTATGAATACCAGTAGTCTAACTGGATTAATAAGCTTTGAAAAGAATTCTTCCTTAATTATCTTCTTATCTCCATCACTAATGAGTGCCATTCTTACACACCTCCAACCAGTTTCAAACTAAAGCTTTTTAACCTTCGGGTGCAACCTACATACGAAGGCTTTACAAATTTAGGGTTTTCAACCAGAGGTTAAGATGACAGTATATAAACTTTACGATACAGATTTGGGTAGGTGAGCAACATGTCTGAACCAGATATATTTTACATCCTAGGCAACAAGGTGAGGAGGGACCTGCTCAGTCACTTGACATGTACGGAATGTTATTTCAGCTTGCTCAGTAGCAAGGTTAATGTTTCTTCCACAGCAGTATCAAAGCACTTGAAAATCATGGAGAGAGAAAGAGTTCTGAAATCTTATGAGAAAGAAGAAGGCTTTATTGGCCCCACACGAAAATATTATTCTATAGCAGTATCTAAAACCTTCCTCGTAACAATCAGTCCAAATATTTTTTGGTATAAGGGGCTTAGCTTAGATGGACCAGAAAAACTTGAGAAATTGGAAATTAAACTCAATGAGCTTGAAAAATCTCCACAGGATCTTCACTCTATGATAAAGGCGTTTATTAATGCAAACAAAAAACTCGAACAGGCCATTGAAGCATTGAAAAATATTGAAAGCTATAGAAATAACCTTATGAAAAACCTTAAGGATAAATATCTAAAAGAGGTAGGGGACATGACACAGCTTGCAATCCTTCATTATCTCTTGCTTTACGATACTGCGACTGTTGAGGATCTAAGCGATGCATTAAACCTCAAAGAAAGAGAGGTGAGGGAAAAAGTTGAAGAACTCTCTAAAGTAGTACCGATAATCATAAAAAAGAATATAATTACGATTGACAAAGAAGCGCTATAAGAGAAATAGAGTGGAGGGTGCTTTATGACGGAGAAGGTTAGAATCATTGTAGATAAGGATAAGTGCTACCTATGTGGGGGATGTGCAGGAGTTTGCCCTTCACTTGCAATAAGAGTAAGCTCTTCCAAATGGGAGTTCTTTCAAGATAAATGTATTTCATGCAGAATATGTGTAACAGCATGTCCCGTTGGAGCATTAGAAGCTGAAGTAGTGGAGGGGAGAGCATGAGCGAAATAATGAAATACGATGTAGTAGTGGTTGGTGCAGGAATAGCAGGGCCCATTGTGGCGAGAAACGTTGCTAAAGAAGGATACTCCGTTCTTCTTATAGATAAAAAACCCGCTATAGGTGCACCAAAACAGTGTGCCGAGGGCATTAACATAAGTGTGTTTGAAAAGCATGATATTCCTTATGATAAGCGTTTCATTAATCGTGAGATTTATGGGGCACGTCTTTACTCTCCAAGCGGTTATACTCTTGAAATGAGGTACAATAGGGTTAGTGGGGTTATTCTAGAACGGAAAGTTTTTGACAAGATGCTTGCATTCTATGCTGCGAGGGCTGGAGCAGACGTACTTCCCAGAACTGAGGCAACTGATGTTATAAGGAAAGATGGGAAAATAATTGGGATAAAGGCTAAGAAGGAAGGAGAACCAATAGAAATACGTGCAGATATATTAGTAGCAGCTGATGGTGTTGAAAGCACTATAGCCAGAAAGGCAGGGATTAATACTTATGCTCCTCTGCATGAGTTTGATTCTGCTTATGAATATGAGATGCTCATAGAAGGTTTTGATCCTGATTTGATTCACCTTTGGTTTGGAAATAATGTGGCTCCTAGAGGATACGTGTGGGTATTTCCAAAGGACGAAGATAGAGCAAACGTTGGTATTGGAATCAATTCTGACAACCCAATGACTGCAAAACACTACCTTGACAAGTGGCTTAAAGAGAATAACATAGCATTTAAGAAAATTCTTGAAGTAAACGTTGGAATCGTCCCCGTTGGGGGTTTCTTGAGGGAACTTGTCAAAGACAACGTTTTAGTAGTGGGAGATGCAGCAAGGCAGGTAAATCCAATGCATGGTGGAGGCATGGCGGAGGCTATGGAAGCCGGAACAATAGCAAGCAAATGGATACTCGAGGCTCTAAAAGAAGAAAACTTTGAGCTTCTAAAGAACTACACCACAGAATGGTGGGAAAAAGATGGAAAACGTCTTGAACGCGTGTTAAGGGTTAGAAAAGTGGTAGAACATCTAACAGATGAAGATCTAGACGTTTTTATACAAACACTCAGTGGTATAGATGCGGAGAAAATTGCAGGAGGCCATTACTCGGAGGTTATAAAAGCACTGCTTAAGCAGCCAAAAGTGTTAATGAGCCCAAGAAGAATTACACTTCTTAAAGAGCTTCTCTAACTTCTTTTAATTCATTTCTTTTTCCTATTTTTGTTGCAGTTCATATCAAGACAGACTTCATATTCCCTATTGCGTTCCTTGATTTTTACTATTGGTGCATTTCCACATTCTGGACAAGTTTTTCCGGTTGGTATTATTTGTCCTCTTTGAAGTAAGGGGTATGTTACATTACAATTTGGCCAATTAGAACAGCCTACAAACCTTTTTCCAGTTCTCCTATTATATCTAACAACCAGATCTCCCCCACACTTGGGACAGCTCCCCACTATTATCTTCTCTTTTGTTTCGTTCTCAACATCTGCTTCTACTCTTATGACTTTTTCTTCCTCTGGTTTTAGTTCTTTTACATTCTTTCTTTTGCTCTTCTTTTTGTTGTTTTTCTCATTTTCGAGGAAAGTTTCAAGGAGTTTCTTTCCGATCTCACCCTCTTTGTTTTTGAACTCTTTTAGTACTTTGATTAGGGCTGTTTTTGATTCTTCAATTACCTTCTCTTTTTTTAGTTTTCTTGCCATAATCTCTTCCATTTTTTGTTCAAATTCCCTTGTAAGTTCAACGCTTATGATATCTGGGACATTATTTTCGAGGGCTTCAATGACTTTTATACCAAGAGGAGTGACTTTTATTTTCTTTTTCCCCTCTATGTACCCTCGGGAGTAAAGAGTTTCCAGAATCTGAGCTCTTGTTGCTTTTGTTCCGATTCCCAAATCTTCCATTTTTTTAATAATGCTAGCAGGAGAATACCTTGCAGGAGGTTTGGTTTTCTTTTTCTCTTTTTTTATCTGAATGACATTCACTTTTTCTCCTTTCTCAAATTTTGGAAGAATAATTTCATCAAACTTTACATATTTTCCATAAATCTTAAGCCATCCCTCTTTAATTGTTCTTGAGCCGCTAAGAATGAAATGATGCTTGTTTGAGTTTATAACAATCTTCATACTTTCTCTAATTGCTGGTTCTGCAAATGCCGCAAGAAATCGTCTAACAATCAAATCATAGAGATTTTGTTCGTCTTTGTTTAAGTCTCCTGGCTTTGGTACTTCACCTGTTGGGTATATAGCTGGATGAGCAGGATCATCTTTCTTGCCTTCAACTGGTTTTAAAACTCCTTTTCCTAAGAGCTCATGGGCGTGGGGTTTATACTCTGGAATTTTTGCCAGGTTTTGGATTATCGAGCGGAAGTTTAGGTTCTTGGGGAGCTTTTGAGAGCTTGTCCTCGGATAGGAGCAGTTGTGAACGACAACACCATTGGCGATGAAGTTATGGTAGTCCTCAACGACAAGGTCGTAGACCTTACCACAATAGTGAAACTTCTCGATGGACTTTATCCCAAGAATGTAAACGTCTCCCGTGGCAATCCTGCGGAGGTCTTCATCGGTCAGGTAATCTCTGATCCTTCTGAGCTTGTCGAGGCTTATCCCCCTCCCGTGAGCTGTTTGGTTGGACATGTCAAACTCTTTCCAAAGCTTTTTATTGCTCTTTAACTTGCTATTCCAGTCTGTAACCTTCAGCACACTGTAGTGATGGGAATAAGATTTTCTCTTCCTGATTGCAACCTTTCGAACCTTTTCCAAATCACGCCTTTTCACTCGTAGGTGGTCCTTTATAATCTCATAGAACTTGAGAGAATCCCGCGAATACACTTTGAGCTCGTAGGCCATGAGATTCCCATTTTTGTCTTTTCTCTCCCACAGATAAGTGCCAACACCGAGCAACTGCCACATGAGTTTAACTGTGTATATTGCTCTTCTGTTCTTAGAGGTTAGAACGATTTGAGGAGACAGTGATTTTCTACTGCCTGTTGGCTTGGTTCCAATGTGACTATTAGCATCGTAGTAGCCAGCTAAGAACGAAGCCATCCATTCGGGTTTTGCCATTACCTCACCGGGAATCTCAAATATTTTCGTTTTGTTTCCATATGGACAGCCAAGGAGTTCAAACAGTCTCACCAGAGACTTGCTACCGAGGCATATTATCTTGTATCTTGAATCATAAGCAAATGGAACACCTATAGAATTTGCAACTTCCTGAAGAGCCCTTATAGTTTCCTCTGTTCTATCCCTGGCGGCTATTATTATCTGACCCCTTTTATCAAGATGACCATCCCCAACTACAAAGCCATACAAGTACCAGAAGTCTTCATTGAACTCAAACGAAACCGCAGATAATGAGGTACTGTACGAGAATCCTTTAAAAACTTCTCTCGCCTCTTCCTTTGAGATTACCCCTCTCTCTATAAGGAACTTGAATACAGGAACTGGCATTTTGCCTCTGAGATATTTGTAGTATGTAGGTTCCTTAATTTTGAACCTCCACAGGATTTCCACTTTCAATCCAGCTTTCTTTATCCTATTCCTTAGAACGGAACCAAATGATTGATCATAGAGAATGTAATCCTTCATGGAGGAGACGTTTTTGAGGATAAAATCAAACAGCTTTGGAGTTTCGCTCACACTCTGGAACTCCCGAGGGTTTATGAGAACCACTACCTGGTCATCATCTTTGAGTTCCTCAACGGGCACGAATATTAGCCTGTCATCCCGATAAACCAGAACTGGATGATCTCCTGTTAGATAAAGCTCAGTTCTATCGCTAAGGGTAACCTTATACATGAGCTCGTCTGTATCCCTTTCGAGTAGCCTGTATCGTGCCCTTGACAACTTGAGGTCAAAGTCAAGGGCGAAGACTTCACCTTCCTTGGGTAGTTCTTTGATTTTTTTCACTCCCTTGGGAGTTGGTATGAGCGAATCTGGGTGAAGGCAGTAACCTTTCTCATAGAGCTTCTGTGCTATCTCTAATGTTTTTTTGGGGCTATAACCAAAGGCAGAATAGGACTCTCTTTGAAGGGTCCCTAGGTCAAATGGGTGGGGAGGGGTTCTCTTTTGTTGGTTAATCTCAATTTTCTCTACAAAGGCGGGGCCTTTTTTAGCTTCTTCAACAATCCTTTTGGCTTCTTCTTCGTTTAGAATACGATCTTTTTCATAATTTGCAGTATATTGCTCCCCATTTTTTTCCAGAATCATTTTTATGACCCAGTAAGGGGTGGGGACAAAGTTTTCGATTTCCTTTTCTCTATCCACTAAAAATTTGAGAGTAGGGCCTTGGACTCTACCAGTAGAGAGAATATGCCATTTTCCACTACTCTTCCGTATAGCAGAACTTAAGGCCCTTGACAGGTTCACACCCCAGTACCAATCTAAAACATGCCTAGTTATCCCTGCATCAGCCATTCCAAAGTTTATTGTGGGCTCGAGATTATACCAAGCTCTTAAAAGGTCTTTTTTGGTTAGAGCAGAAAACTTCATTCTTTTTGCTTTCGAGGGTTCAACCCCACATGCGTACTTTAATGCGGTGTACCCGATCACTTCACCCTCTGTATCATAATCACATGCAATCACAAACTCATCTGCTTGTTTGGCGAGTTTTTTGAGAACTTTTATGTAATCTTTTGTATAGCTTTTCCCTTTCTCCGCTACGTAAACTGGTACCCAATCAATATCAAAGACAGGATATCCATAAGTTTTCTCTTTTGGAGCGAGAGAAAAAAGATGACCCACTGCAGGAGCAACTATTATTTTCTTCCCGTCTCGAGTAAGCTCGTAATAGGGCACTTTTCCAATTGTTTTTCGAATTGGTTTCCGTTCAGCAAGTGCATATGCAATTTTTCTGGCAACATTGGGCTTCTCTGCAATTATTAGTGTAGTCATGGTACCCCTCTCTAAAATGCTTTAGAAGAGTAGGTATAAGAATTTTTTGGAAAATTGTAGGCCGGCAACAGAGCCCCGCGTTCATTTCTCGCGCGGGTGGATGCACCGGCCCTATGGGCTCGGTGTGAGCACACTTCGCTCATAGAGCCCGATACCTTGCGAAGGCGGGTATACCGAGCCCATGCGAGGAGACTAATTGTCCCCTCACTGTCGGCGATATATAATAGAGCCCAATACCTTAAATTCTTTACGCTGTTTATCAGATTTTAAGGATAGCTTCAGGGCTTTCTTCATTTACTTCATCTTGACAACATTTCTAATAAACAATGATAAAAGCAACTAAAGCCGGCCCTCCTTGGTCCTTGTCTTAATGAACAGTACTTATTAAAACAACACCCACAACTGCCAATATTAATCCAACAAAAATCTTGCTGTTTGGTGGCTCCTTTAAGAGCGCAACTGCCAGAAGAGAAGATACGATTGGATTTATGGCGCTGATAGGTGTTGAAATATGAGAACCAACAAGACTAACGGATTTTACAAAAGCGTATTGTCCAATTATTAATCCGAGCAATGCAGCTCCAGAAAGAATCCCTATTTCACTTTTAGTCAATCCTTTGAGTTCCTTTGAATACTTTGGTAAGAAGACACTAATTCCTATTGCGGCAGATGTCATTCTAAGCCCTGCAAGTGCAAAGGGATCAATATATAAGGACAAAAAATCAAGTAGAACTATCGCAATGCTCCAAGAAATCGGCGCTAGAATAGCATATATAAACCCCTTAGGGTTAAGACGTTCCTCTAATCCCCCCTTTCTGACAATAACAATTGCCAGAAATATGAAAAGTGCTCCAAGGAGAGTTTGAGTGATGATTTTCTTTCCAAAGAACATCCACGCCCAAAGCATTGTCCAAAGTGGGTATGATGAAGTGATTGGGACAGTTCTGGAAACACCCATAAGCTTAAGCGCGTTAAAATAAAAGTAATCCCCTATAACAAAACCAAAAAGGCTCGAAATAAATGTTACCAAAATTATCTCAGGGGAAAGGGATAGTATCTCTTTATACTTGCCAGTGATTAAGAAGATCGAGATATAGACAAATGTGGTGATATAAAGTCTGATAATATTGACAGTAATAGCACTTTTATTTCTCATTCCAAGTTTTATCAGAACTGAAGCAGTTCCCCATCCAAATGCAGAGACCAATGCTAACAAAGCTCCTATTAAGGTATCCATATATGTGGGAATGAGGATTCAATTTAAAAACTTAACGTTTCGAAAAAGATTTGAGTGCTATCACCGTAGCCCTTAAAAATTCAATAATGAAAATTTAAATGGTGATGACCTCGGCAGATCTGAGCTTGGCTATGATGAAGATCTTGAGTACTGAGTTTACTTTTTAAAAGCCTTATCCCCATGGCGGAGGAGAAGATCACCTCACATTAATGTTTGTCTTTTTGATTTTGATTGGAATCTTATGTTCCTTGGATATTTCTTGAATGCTCATGTTAAGCACTTGAAGGGCATCTTCTATGATTCTATCATCTGAAACTACTCCTATTAAGGTCTCTCTCTTGTCAAAGCTTGCTTCTAGGCTTATTAAGACCTCATTTCTCCGAAGTTCCCAATCCAGTCTCATCCATCTGAATACAGAATTTGGAAGCTCTTTAAACATCTCTTGTACTCGTCTTCTTAAATCTTCTACCGCTGGTTCAACTTTGGACTTTAATAGACTCTCTTCAACTTCTCTTCTCTTTTCCTCAGTTAAGGCAGAGAATTCATCCACTCCCACCTCTTGAAGGAGTTTTTCTATTTCTTTTTCTAGTTCCTCTTTCTTTGATAATATCTGTTTTACATTCTCTGAAACTTCTTCTTTAGCTTCTTCTAAGTTGATTTCTACTCGGTGAATAGTTATGTACTTATTTAGGGCTTTAGAGATCTCTCTGGCGTGTGTTCTTAGAATACCTTCAACTAGGGCCCTTACTTGAGCGTTGGTTTTTCCGGGTGCTTTGGCCCATAGGATTAAGTTAATCTCATGCTCACTTCTTCCTTTTATATCAAGGTGCATTTTTTTGACTTCAATTCCTCCATTTTCTATATCTTGGAGAATTGCTTTGGCATACGTAGCAAAGTATGGTCTAATACTCTCGTGAGCCTCGACTGTTATGTTGCTTTCAATTTTTTGGGGAATAATTTGTTTTTTAGGAGCTGTGAGTTCTCCTTTCCTTTCAAAGAATCCTTTAGGGGTGGATACCTTTGCGTGAGAGCTGCTGAGGATGGGTTTAAGCCCTGCCTTTCTCCAGATGATTGGCAAATGTTTGTTTATAAAGTACAATATTCGCCTTTCTGCTGTTTGGAATGTGGTGGGATCTTTGTTACTTCTCCCATAGAAGTCCACATGGAGGTAGATAACACCAGAACCGACTTCTCCGGTTATTTTAACTTGCTCAGGGGAGATATCCTCTAGTGTTTGCACCTCCTTTAGGACTTCTTTTCCATATTCCTCAAGGATAGGCTTGAAGATCTCTCCACCTATTACTTCTACTATAATTTCTGGTTTGGAAGGTTTCTTTTCTTTTTCAACTTTTTGAACTTCTTTTTTTTCGGATAGTACTCTCTTCTTCTTTTGAGGTTTTGGTTTTTTATGTGTTTTTTTAACTTTTGTCTTTTCTGTTTTCAGGGTCTCTTCTAAGATCTTCTCTTTTTCAATGATCTCTCCATGTTCAACAATCTTCTCTTCAAAAATTTCGTTTATCTCGACTTTCGGTGTAGTATTATATATTTCTATGTTATCTGTTATAGAGGTCTTCAGTTCTATTTCATCTAGGCCATAGATGTCTACAACTAGAGGGTAATTCAAAATTTTTTTCAGGATATTCAGCGTTTCATCACCTATTATTCTTTTCTGAGAGGATAATAATAGGAGTTCTAAGGCCAAAAGTTTTCGTCTATCCATTAGCAAAGTTGCGTAGTACTTTTCGGCTTTATCTTTCGCGAATATCTTTAAAAATAGGCCACTAAATGTCTGATTCGATAGGGTATTCTGCATTAGTTTTAAAAGCTCCTCTTTTCTTGTGCACACAATATTTTCCTCTATCGGTGTAATCATTGGAAGTTCCATTCTTCACCACCATTAGATATATATATCAAAAGTCGAATAAAGTTTAGAGAGACCCCATTATTAATGTTCCATTCAAGCATATATTTAAGTATTGTTGTCCTTATAAGGTGAGTGCCATGAGGGTGTTGATCCTAGGTGGAGGAAGCATAGGGAGAAGTGTTGCACAGGCTCTGAAAGGCGAATTCGAAGTTATTATCATAGAACGAGATGAAATTCGAGCAAAATCTCTTAGTGAAAGCGGATTTCACGTTATTCACGGTGATTTTTCATACACAGCTTCCCTCTTGAAGGCCGGAATTGAAAAAGTAGATCTTGTTGTGATGAGTATAATGGATGTCAACGGAATAAAAAGGACAATTCAGGCAATAAGAAATAACAATTCTGAAGTTCCAATACTTGTTTTAATCCCAGATGAGATAACTGTAGAGGAGATTATATCCCAGATAAAGGAAGAATTTGAAACAGATGTTAAGATTGATTATGCCGTTTCACCAAAAGCAGCCACAATTAAAGTTATAGTGGACACAGTTAAGAATCTTGGTAAAAAGAAAAATGCAACCTTGCTATCTAAAAAACTCTCAGAAATAAAACAAAAAAGTGATTCTCTCTTAATAGTGATGCACGACAATCCCGATCCAGATGCAATGGCCAGCGCTGCTGCTCTTCAAGTTATTGCTCAAAATACAGGACTTAGGAGTACAATAGTATATGGTGGTGAGATAACTCATCATGAGAATAGGGCATTTGTTAACCTACTTGGCTTAGATATACGGAAAGTTTCTCCTGGTTCCTATGAAGTCAAAAGGCACCCTACGATAGCATTAATTGATTGTCAACCAAATGGAAATCTTAGTATTTTGGATGATGAGGATCTGAAAAAAATAGAGATATTAATAGACCACCACCAACTTTTGCAAAATTTGGAAGAAAAGCTTCCTAAGGATGCATTTATTGATATACGCCCCGATGTTAATTCCACAGCCTCTATAATAGTAGAATACTTCCAAAGCCTTAACATGGAGGTGAATGGTATCTTAGGAACCAGCCTCTTCTATGGTATATATACAGATACCAAAAAGTTTTCAAAATTTAGTACTACAGATCTTGATGCACTGGAATTCCTAGCAGGAAAGGTAGATTATGAAATTTTGGAAAAAATAGAGTATCCCGACATTTCTGTGGAGACTGCAGAGGTTCTGGCAAAAGCCATCATGAATAGAAAGGCTTTTAAAAACGTTATTATTTCGAACGTTGGGTTCATAACAGATAGAGATGCCATTGCAGAGTCGGCAGATTTTCTGCTCAGACTTGAGGGTGTAACTACAGTTTTAGTATTTGGAATAGTTGATGACAGGATTGAAATATCTGCTAGGACAAGAGATGTAAGAATCAATGTAGGAAAGGTCTTGAAGGAAGCTTTTGGAGACATAGGAAGCGCCGGTGGGCATGCACAATCAGGAGGAGCTAGAGTTCATCTTGGAATATTCAAACTTGCTAAGGATAAAAACTCCCTCTTAAAATTAGTGGAAGAAGCAATAACAGAGAAGTTCCTAGAGGCACTTAATGTGAAAGAGGCCTAGGCTCTCTTTGCTTCTATTAATATTATGTCCCCAATGGCAGATACTCTTTCATAGGGGATTCCAACTTTCTCTCCTGGCAGTCCTAATGCCAAGATCTTACTTTCTCCTGCTTCTATTTCGATAAGCACTTCATCAACGTAACCGATGTAATATCCAGCAGTGTTGTATATTTGCTTTCCATAAATCTTTGATAACCTCATTACCATATTGCCCACCATCTAAAATTCGTACTTTATCCTTTTAAATTTTCGCACTGAGTTTTGCAGTATTTTCGAGGAATGATTTCAAAAAAATCACCACTGTTGCAATTACAGCTCCAGCGATTCCGGTGAGGATTATGCTTTGAACGGCTCCATCAATAGCATACATGTTAAAATTCATAAACAGCAAATTGGCAAGTATAAAACCACCAAAATATGCGAATGGTACAATAGAGACATCTAAAGAATCTTCCGCTGAAACAAGTCCCATAACAAAGACTACTACCATGAGAAGTGAGAAAGAATATGTTAGAGAAAATTCTGTTTTGATCCATAGTACATGAAGGAGGATGGTGAGAATAAATCCAACTATAAAAGCATACCCGCCCGCATTTGCTTTTCCTTTATAAAGGCCAAAAAGTGCACCGAAGAATAGTCCTAATCCATAAATTGGAAGTAACACTCTTGTGGAGGTATAAGGGGGGTAAATAAGGAGTATTATCAAGAAACTTGTGGTTAAGCCAAGTCCACTATACCCCAAAGATGAGAGAATCCTTTTTCTCACTTTATAACCTCCACTTTAACTTTGGAACCATCTTTTAGGTTGAGCTTTTTTCTAAGGCATGTGGGGGCGATAATTTCTGCGACTTTAGGAGGATGAATCGTTCTTGAAGGAACCACTATTGCTCCATTAATCCCATTTATTCTTACCTTGTATGCCTTTACATCTCCAAATGTTCTTCCACCTTTTGAGAATCCCGGTATTGTTATGGCCTCAACATTGTAAAGAGCCTCATAAATCGTCTTGGGGAAAACCACTAAGATGTTCAAAGTTCCAGGATATGGGCTAAAGCCAAGGTATTCCCTTATTCTCTCTTTATACTGTTCTACATAATATTTCCCTTCGCCTACTCCGGACACTACCTCTCCAACAATGTAGTTTCCATAGAGTACCTTGCCTATTTCTTCAAAAATAGATTCCAAAAATTGAATTCCTGGAGAAGTTACTTCAACAAGGGTTCTTTTTCCAGAAGTGTCTTTGATTACATATCCTTCTTTTTCCAAAGCTTCAAGCTTCCGCATAACTGATTGTGGTGAAGTTCCAATTTCTTGAGAAAGTTCTCTCAAGGTTATTCTAACCTTCTCCCCAACACCTCCCCGCTTTGCAATTGATATGAGCAGTTTAAGTTCCTCCATCTCCAGCACCTTTGGAAATTTTATCCGCAATCTTTAAGGGTTTTGGGTACCCCCCTTCATTTATTATTCTCACTATCTCTTCCGCAGAGTTTAAGTCAATTAAGTTGCCAACACTTACATAAGCTTTTCCAATTTTAACGCATTCTCCTATCGAATTTGGAAGGGGCCTTTTTGCAATTCCAATGGTTGGTTTCCCAATTAGGAGGCCTATATGGGAAGCTAATCCATATCCGCGGGGATGGGCTTTTCCATGTCCTTCCACAACTAGTAAATCGAACTGCTCTTCTTTTAACAATAGCAAAATCGGTCGGGTTTCTCTTAGAAAAAAATAAGTTGGAATATATGGAACGGTGACTTCTGTTTCAATGGTCTTTGTTTTCAAAACTTCACAAGAAGGGAAGGAACAGAGAACAAATGCAGCTTTAGCTTTATTTCCCTTATATGATACATCAACTGCAGCAATAGTTTTAATTTTTGAAATATCCTGAGGTTTCTCCACGATTCTTTTACTTAACTTTCTCTGGATCTCTGCAATTTTTTTAAGGTTCATTTCTCCACTCCTCGAGTTTTTTCTCTAAATTTTTGTTAATTTTGGCACGGGTAAGATCTTCGAGAGTTCGTTCAAGAATATATCTAGCTTGATCTTGCTTTTGCCTTATATTCACTAATCCTTTCGGATATTCCAGCGTGGCAAGTTCGTCGTAGAGTTTTTCCATGAATGCATACACTTCTTGGGCCTTTTCAATTTTGTCATTCAGCAAAAGGTTTAGAAAGTATCTCCTCAATTCTCCGATGAAGTCCCCTATACCTAAGGCATAAGCTGTCTCTGGAACCTCGATTTCTTTGGGATGTGGGAATTCTTTATCCAGAAGATAGTGATAGAAGAGATTGGCTTCTACATACTCTTGATGAGCATTTTGGACGTAACCAGTGAAATAAAGATCTTTATGCTCTGTGAGCATCTCTTTTAATTCATTTACTAGGTTTTTAGCTACCTCCAATCTTTTTTCTGCAATTCTAAGGTCTCCTCGGTGAAGGGCCTTTATACAATCACCACTTAACCTAACAATATCCCTAGTGAGTCGAAGTGCTTTTTCTCGCACCTCATCTTTTTCGTCTAGAACCTTTCTTACTTCGTTGATTATTTCAGAAATATTCATTAGCATCACCAAGACATTTTAAACATAGACGAATAAAAACCTTCAGTTGTGGATGTAGCTTATCTTATCATCTTCCTTGTGAGGTAGTTTTAACTATCTCAGGTAACCCTGGAGTTAAAAGCGCGTGTATCCATATTTGTGAGTACTCAAAGTTCCCTTAATCATAGCATCAGGCAGATTAGATGCATAATCTATTCTCACTTTTCAAAATTTGCTTTCTATGAAAAAATAACTGATAGTTATATATTAGGCCAGATATCATGCCGAAAAATATATAAAGGAACTTTCAGAGCTATGCACAGAAGAATCCATTGAGGTGATGATCATGGTCAAAAAGAATAGAAACATCATTGTTGAAGAGCTTGTAAGGACTCCAGTTGAAATGCAAAAGGTGGAGCTTGTAGAAAGGAAGGGGGTAGGCCATCCAGATAGTATTGCTGATGGAATTGCCGAGGCCATTAGCAGGGCCCTATCAAGGGAATATATAAGAAGATATGGAATTATTCTTCACCACAACACGGACCAAGTGGAAGTCGTTGGTGGAAGGGCCTATCCAAGATTTGGAGGTGGCGAGGTAATAAAGCCGATATATATCCTTCTATCAGGTAGAGCTGTGGAATTTGTCGATAGAGAAATGTTCCCTGTTCATGAAGTTGCTATTAAGGCTGCGAAGGACTACCTCAAGAAGACAGTTAAACATTTGGATGTTAATAACTATGTAGTAATCGATTCGAGGATTGGTCAGGGGAGTGTGGATTTAGTTGGAGTTTTCAATAAGGTTAAGGAAAATCCAATTCCTCTTTCGAATGATACCTCATTTGGGGTCGGTTACGCTCCTCTTAGCGAGACTGAGAAGATAGTACTTGAAACTGAGAGGTTACTAAACAGTGAAGAGTTTAAGAAGAAATGGCCAGCTGTTGGAGAAGACATTAAGGTTATGGGCCTTAGGAAAGGAGAAGAGATTGATCTCACAATAGCGGCTGCAATAGTTGATAGCGAGGTCCAGAATCCACAGGAATATATGGAAGTTAAAGAGGGTATATATAATGCCATTAAAGAATTAACTTCTAAATACACGAATAGAGACGTGAACATATACGTTAATACTGCGGATGATCCAGATAAGGATATTTACTACATAACAGTCACTGGAACCTCCGCAGAAGCTGGCGACGATGGAAGCGTTGGAAGAGGTAACAGAGTTAATGGTCTGATAACTCCAAATAGACACATGAGTATGGAAGCAGCAGGTGGCAAGAATCCAGTTAGTCATGTGGGTAAAATATACAACATTCTTGCCAACTTAATAGCGAGGGATATTGCAGAAGAGATTGAAGGTGTCCAAGAAGTATACGTGAGAATCCTCAGCCAGATCGGGAAACCTATTGACGAACCTCTTGTGGCGAGTATACAGGCCATTCCAAAACCGGGTTACAAAGTCGAACAATTTGAAAGACAGGCATATGAAATCGCAGACGAGTGGTTAGCAAATATAACAAAAATCCAAAAAATGATATTAGAAGACGAAATCAACGTCTTCTGATTTAACTTATGCTTCCTTTCATCTTTTTTTGCATAAGAACTCTCAAGATCCTAGCTTCCTCAAGCATTAGTTTCTCCTTTTGTTTTTTAATAATTTCAAGCTTTCTTTGCAACAATTTGTCATCTTTCATCAAGCAGTCACCAGAAGATATATGCATTCATCATTTAAAAATTTTCCGTTTAATGCCTATTCAATAATCGACAATTAACGTAAAAAAGCATATCTTTAAAAACCTTAAGTTAATAAATCATGATAGAGGTGTGAGAAAATGCTCATAGCTGTAAGTGGGACACCGGGAGTTGGAAAGACTACCGTAGCAAAACTCCTTGCAGAAAAAATGGGTTATGATTATGTTGATTTGAGAGAATTTGCTCTTAAGCATGGAATTGGCAAGATAAGAGGAGATGAGTTGGAGATCGAGGTTGATAAACTTGCATATTATGTAAAGGAAAAACTAAACAATCGGAATGCTGTATTAGACGGACACTTAAGCCATCTAATGCCAGTAGATCAGATTATCATACTCCGTGCACATCCCAAACTCATTGGAGAGCGGTTAAAAGGAAGAGGATACCGCAAGGAGAAGATAAGTGAAAATGTGGAAGCTGAACTTGTTGATGTGTGCCTTTTAGAAGCCCTTGATGAGAATGAAACTATTATAGAAGTAGACACTACTGGCAAAAAACCCGAGGAAGTGGTTAATGAGGTCTTGAGTTTACTGGAAAGAGGAATAAAAAGAAGGGTAGGTATTGTGGACTGGAGTAAAGTTTATGATGACGTAATCCCATATCTCAATCTTGGAGGTGATGATGAATGGGTCTAGGCATGTGGCTAAGAACCGGAGTGCTTATGGCATTTCTAACCGGTCTCTTAATGGCAATAGGGTATGTTCTGGGTAACGAAACTGGTATGATGTTTGCTTTCATGTTCGCATTAGTGATGAATTTCTTCAGCTACTGGTATAGTGACAAAATCGTCTTAACCTGGTATCGAGCAAGAATTTTAGAGGAAGATGAAGCTCCTGAGCTTTATGAGATAGTGAGAGGATTGGCTCAGGAAGCAGGAATCCCCACTCCCAAGATTGCAATTGTGCCAACTGAAACACCAAATGCATTTGCCACAGGAAGAAATCCAAAAAATGCTGTGGTGGCAGTAACTCAAGGACTTTTGAGGATATTAAACAAAGACGAGCTTGAGGGAGTTATAGCTCACGAGTTAAGTCACGTCAAAAACAGGGACATCTTAATTCAAACTTTGGCCGCTGTTATGGCTGGGGCAATAATGATGGTAGCAAGATGGGCCGGATGGATGCTCTGGCTTGGAGGGTTTGGAGGAAGAGATAGGGATGAGAGTGCAAGTGGTGCATTAGGTGCAATACTGCTAATAGTTTTGGCTCCAATAGCGGCAATGCTTATTCAGATGGCAATAAGCAGAGCAAGGGAATATCTGGCAGATGAAACGGGAGCAAAGATAAGCGGAAAACCATGGGCATTAGCAAGGGCCCTTGAGAAGATTGAATATGCTGTTTCAATGAGGCCTATCAAAAACGGTAATCCAGCAACGGCTCATATGTTTATAATAAACCCATTTAGAGGAGTCAGCTTTGCAGAGCTGTTCTCCACACACCCACCAACACAGAAGAGAATTGAAAGGCTTAGGAAGATTGCAGAAAATATGGGAATTGCCTTTTAATTTCATTTCCAATTTTCTTAAAATTATCGAAAGGGATTTATATTTACATGTGGTACTTTTATTTGGGATAACAATGAGGAAATTGATCCCACTAGTTGTTATTGGAATAACACTTTTCTCGGCTTATTGTGTCACTACACTTAAAGATAGTTCCCAAACCTGGAGTGAAGAGGACTTATATCTCTGGCGGGTGAAAATTGAACGCCTAGCAGCAAATTCAAGCTATGGAATCGGTGCGATATGGCTTGGGAAGGATAGCATTGCAAGGGACAATTACATTCACGTTGCAATAAGTCCATATGGAGACAAAGAAGCTTTAATGAGAGCCATTGAAGAGGAGGGCATTCCTCCCGAGGCCGTTAAAATAGAAGTCTGGGGAGAATACGACGAAGATTTCACAACGCCTGAACCTGCTTGTCCTGTAAACTATACTTACAATCGGGCAGAAAGTATTGAAGGAGACGTGAGAATACACACAAGCTTTGGAACAAGCGGAATGTATTATCTCAAGTTGCTGGCGTGTGAAGAAGAAGGAAATGAGCTAAAGCTCACCTTCAAGCTGTGGAAATGTAATCCTGCATCCGTTATGTGCACCTCGGATCTTACATTCCCAAAATTTGAAATCAAGTTTTTGAAAGACTATCAAAAAGTTAAGGTAACCGTTCTGGCAGATAGCTGGAAAGGAAAAAGAACAGGCATATATACCTTTGACCTCTCGCACAAGCCCCTCTGGGTTCTCTACGAAGACTCCGAGAAAAGAGAAGAGATGTACATTTACAGAAATGGTTGGGTTAGAGTTCTCTACGCAGTTCCCTCAAAAGAAGCACTCGAAGTGATTGGCAGTCCTTACATTTACCTTTACCCATGGGAACTTTTTGAGAAGAATGGACATAATCAGACGAGGCTTAATCAGGAGACCTTAACAATTGCAAAGGAAAAAGGGTACCTTGCAGAGGAGAAAGAACACTTGGTATTTGTTTACGTTCCAAACTTCACCAGAGAGACCCTCCAAAAAGTGGAAGAAGATTTCGGAGAATATGTTCAGGCAATAGTGCTGAGGAATGAATAACTATTCAACCTTTCGAGAGAAAGCCTTAAAAACTCTCTTCCAAGCTCAAAACGATGGCCATGAAAAAGCTCAGCAATATTTTCAAAGAACTTCTCAAGGAAAAGGGAATTGACAAGGTCGGAAGCCTATCGAGGAGAGTTCCCAAGAGAGACTCCAGCAGGCCATTGCAGGAAATAGCCATAGCAGTTCTTGAGGGAAAAGGTGTCATTGTGAAAGTAAATGAACTAACGACGATAGCTTGGGATCTAAGCGGAAGAGTAACAAAAGGCGCTCTTTTTGCCTATGTGCCATTAAATTCCTCGCATCTAAAAAAGTTTGAAGTTGTTGTTGAAGGTAAAGACCTCAGAGAGAGACTTTACCAGCACAGGTGGCCGTATTTTATAATTGACCTCATGCACTGGGAAAAACACACGGAGAAAGAGAAGAAGAAAGTGGCCCTTCAAGCATCTCAAAGCTATGGTATAATGAGAGACTACCTGTGGGGAGACAGGTTAGCGCTTACATGGGTTAACGAGGAATTTAAGGAAATAGCAAACTTTCCCTTAGAGAAGGTTACCACTTATGAGGGTCCAACATGGGATTTTCTCAAAAAAGAGGGAATAGAGAGAGTCGTTCTCCTCGATCCATGGGCAGATAAAGACTTAAGTGAGGATGATTTCTCAGCTGGGGCATTTATAATTGGGGGGATTGTCGATACTGGGGGAACAAAGAAGAAAACCACGCCGAGAATAGGGGAAGAACTTGAAAAGAGGGGAATAAAAGTCCTAAGAAGGAAGATCTCACTAAGAGGAGATATAATCGGCGTTCCTGATAGAATAAACCTCATCCTTGAAATTCTGCTCAAGATGATTTTGGAGAATAAACCCATGGAGGATGCAGTTTTGGAAGTGCAATCACCCCTTCACGCAAAGTGGAGGTTGAGAAAAGAGCTGCCAAAACACAAGAAAAGATTCTTAATAGATGGAAAGAAGTTTTTGATCGTTGAAAAGGAGCTCTTTTGTGAATACTCAAAATGGCTCAACATAAGATGGGAGGATTTTGTTCAGGTTGTAAGAGAGCTCAACTTTGTAGCCCTTGAAAGGAAAAGAATCCAGCATCTAAACAAGATTTCGACCCCTAGAATAATCAACGGAAAGCTCTATAGGGTTATTCTGCTGAAAAGAGCCATGATGCTTTGCTATAATTGTTAATTAGCATTCTGCTCCTTTTCCAATTTTCCGAAAAAGTTATAACTTACGGTACCGTAAGCAACTTATGGTGGCGTAAGTGCTGTTTGATCTAAGACCAAAGAGCAGAAGAGAGGAGATATTTGATAGGGAGAAAGAGTTTAAAGAGCTCGAAAAAAGCGTGGAAATGTATCCAATGACTCTTATATTGGGTATTAGGAGAGTTGGAAAGAGCTCCATTCTGCGGGCGTATCTCAACGAAAATCCCGGGATTTTAATTGACTGCAGGGAGTTGTATGCAGAAAGCGGACATCTAACAAAGGAAGATCTTATAAGAAACCTCCAATCAAAGGCAGGATTGCTGAACAAGATAATGTCAAAATTTAAGATCTCAGTTAACTTGAAGTTCTTAACAATAGAACCCAGAGAACTCTCTTTAAGAGAAATTTTCAAGGAGCTGAATAAGATTGGAGAAAAAACAGGGAGATTTATAATAGCTTTTGATGAGACTCAATACCTCCGATTCTATGGCTCAAGGGGTGGAAGAGAACTTTTGGCATTATTTGCTTATGCATATGACAACCTTCCAAACTTGAGACTTATATTAACAGGTTCGGAAATTGGACTTCTCCATGATTTCCTTAAAATAACCAGTTACGGGAGTCCCCTTTATGGAAGGCTCGGCGGAGAGATTATTGTGGAGTCATTTAATAGAAAAACATCCCTTGAATTCCTCAAGTTTGGATTTGATGAAGCCGAAGTTGAGGTTAATAAAGAGGAAATAAAAAAAGCCGTGGAGCTTTTGGATGGAGTACCTGGATGGCTTGTGATCTTTGGAGTGGAATATTTAAAAGATAGGGACTTTGAGAAGGCCATCCGGAGAACGTTTGAAGTCGCAAGAGGCCTTGTGATTGGAGAACTAAAAGAGCTGAAGCAAAGAAGTCCTAGGTACGTTGAGATATTGAAGGGCATAGCCCTAGGCTACAACAGATGGAGCCTTATACGGGATTATTTAAAAGTTAGGGGGGATAGGATACCTGATCCTCGATTGTATGCACTTATCGAGAATTTAAAAAAGATGAACTGGATAGTTGAGGAAAACGAAATCTACAAAATAGCAGACCCGGTTGTAGCAACTGTATTAAAGGACTAAACTTCTCTAACTTACGCCCCCATAAGTGACTTACGGTATCATAAACTCAAAAAGTGTTTAGGAATAAAAATGCATCAGAAGAAGAGAATGACAGCATCTCCAACTACGACTGTCTCTACTTCTTTCCCCTCACTAAACACCGCTTTTCTGATGACGATGTCTTCTTTGCCAAGCTCTATTTTTTGCTCCTCAGCTTCAAACTCTACCTTGCCATTCTCTTTGAGGGCCTTTGCAACCTTTCTGGCATTTTCCTTTAGATATGCTGTGATCTTAGGTACTAGCCTCCCATATTTGGGCCCTACGCTCTTGAAGTTGGGCTTAATCTCTATGATCCTCTCTTCTAGGTCTGGTTCCCCTCTGATTATCTCGAGCTTTTCGATGTTCATAGTTCCAGCGATGTCTGTTTCTAAGGCCTTGAGCATATCGTAACTGTCCAAGGCATAAATAGCAACGTGTTTGAGTTTGGCATTCAAAGCTAATCCATGAGAGTTCTTGTACTTTCTCATTGCTCCAATTATCTCGCTAGCAAGTTTTCCTAGGGTTTCTGCTTCCTCATCAATTCTGTCTTCTTCATAAGCGGGCCACTCAAGAAGGTGAAGACTCTTAGCCCCTACTTTGTCTTTAAACATTTCTTGGTAGAGCTCTTCCGTTATGTGTGGAGCAAGCGGTGCAAGGAGTAGGATAATGTTGTAGAGGAGCTCATGGAGGGCTACTTTGGCTTTGAGCTTGCTCTCTTCGTCATCTCCGTATAACCTGTGTTTAATCATCTCTATGTAGTCATCGGCCAATTCGTGCCATACGAAGTTCATGAGCTCCCTTGTAAACAAGTTGAAGCGGTACTTTTCTAGTTCTTCTGTTGCGAAGTTTATTAATCGGTGAAGTCTTGAAAGTATCCACTTATCGAGGGGCTCGAGCTCGATATCTTTGTACTTGTTATACTCGAAATCTTCTATGTGTCTTTCAGCAAATCGGAAGATATTCCATAACTTTTGGAGGAAGCGGTAGTTGTAGTCCACGGTTTCCCACTTGAATGGGTGATCCTCTCCAGGTGGAGCCAAGGCTGTCCAAAGCCTCAATGCATCAGCACCATATTTTGGAATCACTTCTTCCGGTGAAACCACGTTTCCGTAACTCTTGCTCATTTTCCTTCCATCTGGGCCTGCCACCATACCATTGATGAGTATATCGTCCCAAGGCTTCTCTCCAGTTAGAATGTAAGTCCTGAAGATTGTATAGAAGCCCCATGTTCGTATGATGTCTGTCCCTTGAGGTCTTAAGGATGTGGGGAAGTTGTGGCTGAACCATTTTTCGTCTTTTTGCCATTTGCTTACTACAAGTGGGCTTATGGAGGAATCTACCCAACAATCAAGAACGTCTTTTACTCCTTCTAGGTTGGTACTTCCACATTTGGGACATTTATTTATAGGAGGCCCATTGAATCTTGGATCCACTGGTAAGTCTTCCTCTCTTGCAGGGATTATCTCTCCACAGTCTTTGCACACCCAGAATGGAATTGGAGTTCCAAAAACTCTCTGTCTGCTTATTACCCAGTCCCAATCCATACTCTCGGCCCAATCCTTTAGTCTTAGGAACATATCCGGTGGGTACCATCTTATTTGCTCTGATACCTTTACTATCTCATCGGTAAGCTCTTTCACTTTTATAAACCATTGTTTCTTCGGCAACAGCTCAATTGGGGCCCTGCATGAACTTCTCTCAGTATGTCTAAGAACACGGTGGTGTACCTGTTTCTTCTTATAAAGGAGGCCCATCTTTTCTAAATCCTTCACTATTGCTTCCTTTGCTTGTTCTGCTGTTAGTCCCTTATACTTGCCGGCATTTTCATTCATGGTACCATCTTCATTTATGGTAATGATCACTGGTAGATTATAGCGCTTTTGCCATACCACGTCCTGCTCATCACCATAAGTACAGTTATAAACTGCTCCAGTACCAAATTCAGGATCTACGTCTTCATCAGCTATTATTGGTACTTCTCTCTCAAAAATTGGGAGCTTTACCTTCTTACCCACTTTATTCTTATAGCGCTCATCTTCTGGGTGGACAAAGATGGCCACACATGCTGGCATAAGCTCGGGCCTTGTAGTAGCTATTGGAATGTAATCCTCTTCCCCGACAATTGGAAGCTTGATGTAGTAAAGGTAACCATCCTCTTCCACATATCCTACTTCAGCCTTTGCTAAACTTGTCTTACACCTTGGACACCAGTACACGGGATGCTTGTCCTGATAAAGAAGGCCTTTCTTGTAGAACTCAAGAAGGGACTTTTGCACCAGAGCTTTGTAATCATCATCCATCGTATGATATTCTAATTCCCAATCTGCTGAATAACCTATTCTGATGAACTGGGTTCTCATGGCCTCAATAGCCTGCCAGGTCCATTCTATGCACTTCTTAAGGAATTCTTCGGGTTGATCTTTGCTTATTCCGAACTCTTTCTCCACTTTGAGTTCCGTTGGAAGCCCGTGATTGTCAAAACCCTGCGGAAAGAGGACATTATAACCTCTCATTCTCTTATATCTAGCTACTATGTCTATCCACGTATGACTAAGCACGTGCCCTAGGTGCAACGTTCCACTCGTGAAGGGGGGTGGAGTGTCTATAGAATAGGCTGGCTTCTTTTCGTCAAGTTTGTATTTGTATATTTCCTCCTCAAGCCAGAATTTCTGCCATCTAGGCTCTATCTCATTTGGATCATAGGTCTTTGAAAGCATCTTCTTTCACCTCTTTTGAAGATGTTTAACCTATTAAAAGCGGAGCTTAAAAAGGTTAATCCTTCTGGTGGTGCCGGCAAAAAGGCCACTAACCAGAAAAACAAGAATCTTCTTTCAGTGAATTTAACAATAGATGTGCCGATTGACGATATGCACCACCAGAAAATAAAGAGGGTTTGGAGTTTAAAAAGTTTACTTTACCCCAACAAGCCAGTACCTTTTGTCATTTGGATCAAGTCTTCTTTTTAAGTGGCCATAAATTTTGACTTCATCAAAGGATTCCTTAGCAAGGACCCTCATCTCCCTTGGAGTGTATATGTGGAGTATGTCATTAACAAAAAATGATTTAGTTTCTCCGTTTGGCTTGAGTATCTGGACAAGCCGCTTGAAGTGTAGTTTTTGGAGTCCTGGTTCGACTATTCGCCAATCTGTGATCACTAATTTCTCTCCATCTGCACTTTCATCCCATACTATGGGTCCATCACTTCCTCCATAGAACCAGCAGGGAAAATCTGCAACAAAGACTCCTCTAGGTTTAAGGGCTTTGACCACTAAGTTAAACAGTTTTTTGAGGTCCTTTTCGTCAAAGTACATAATGCTGGAAAAGAACATTGTCACTGCATCGAATTCTTGGTTAGAGTCTACTTCAAGGGCATCTCCCTGAATGAACTCAATGGTTAATCCCTCTCTTTTGGCTTTTCTCTTTGCAACTTCAAGCATCTCTTCATGCAGATCCATGCCTGTGACCTCGTAACCTCTTTTGGCAAGTTCCAGTGTTGGGATTCCTGTGCCACAGGCCAGATCTAAAATCTTCTTCACATCTCGCTTGGCATCTGCTTTGAATATTTCTTCAACAAAATTCATCTCATCTCTAACTCTCTCAGCCCGTCTTCGATATATGACATCGTAGTACTCAGCTAAAACGGTGTAAAGCTCATGCATAGGATCACCACGATTGAATTTGGTTTTTATGTTAAAAAGTTCTCTGAGGGTTATATTGACCTCCTGCTTTTCTCAAGACCGTAAAGATAAAGCGAAACCGGAAGGGTGTCTTCCCCAAGTTCGTCCTTCGAAAGGTAGAGTACCGGAAATGAATATGTCTTTCGCTTTACCCTGCCGTACTTGACCTCAATGCCAAAGAAGCCGTTCCGTCCCTTTATCACGATGTCGCACTCCTTTGACTGATCGTAATAGAAGCCAGCGAAGACGTGTTTTTCCCGGAGAATTGGCTCTTCACAATGCCAGATGACATGAGAAACAACAATGTGCTCTACCAACCACTCAAGGTTTTCTTCGATGAATTCCACTGGATCCTCGCCGAGGTAAACCGCTAGAGCAATGGCTATAAGGGGGCTCTGGAAGATGATTTTCTTCTCCTTTCTGTGGGCATGCCGTTTTTTGGCTATGTCCCATGCTTTGAGGGTGTAGATTACTCTTGCGCTTTCAAGCGTTGAGAGGTACTCTCTAACAGTTGGGTGGGAAATGCCAATTTCTCGCGCAAGGGTTACGTAGTCAACGCGGTTACCTTTCAGCCGGAAGAGGGCTTCCAAAAGCTCCCTTGCTATCTCCTCGTTCTTTCCGGACTTGGCAATTTCACCAAGTACAAGCCTTATTATCTCCTCGTAATGCTCTTCTTTAATTTCTCCATGGTTTTTAAAGTCAGCCACTGCCTCCGGAAAGCCACCCGTCTGAAGATATGCATAGAAAAGTCCCTCAATTTCCTCGTACCAAGGTATAAGGTCATCAATTTTCGGTTCACGGTAGCTGAAAGATGTTGGGGGTAACTTAGGCTTCATGAAACGTGCAAACTCCCCAAAGCTCAGCGGGTTGAAGTAGTACTCATTGCCTTCTATTCCCCTTCCGGGAAGAAGTTCACTTTCCTTCCTCAGCTCAACAGGATTCGAGCCAGTGGCAACGGTCGTGATGCCTTCCTCACCAAGCTCCTTGAGGAAGAGCCGCCAGCCTTTGAGATATGTTATCTCATCGAGGAAAATGTAAAGCTCACCATGCCGGAGTCTAAGCTCGTCTATAAAGCCCTTGACCTCTCCCCTTGTGAACCTGTCGCAGGGGATGTAGAGTATTCGTCTCGGGTCGATGCCTCTCTTAATGAGCTTCTTTATTTGAGTCTTGAGGTAGAAGCTCTTGCCGGCTCGTCTAATTCCCCTAAGAAGGACAATTGAACCTTCTTTTACGTTAATGGCCTTTCGAGGAATGATTTCCCCTACTTTCGAAAGATCGTGGTCTTCCTTTTCCCACCCCTCACCCTTCCACCACGGGTTGTACCTGATGAGTTTAACTATCTTGACCGCCATATGTGAAAGTGGACTTTCATAGTTTATAAGATTTGTGAAAGTATAGTTTCACAAAATAGTTAAGATGTGAAAGTATGCTTTCACAAATAGTGGAATAAAAAGAGAAAATGCTGCGAGTCATAGAAAAAACGGAAACTTAAAGCCTCCCAAAGACCTCTTCAGCCTTCTCGAGCTTTTGTGTAATCATGATTATATAATCAAAATTTGAAAAAACGCTCTCAGGTGGCTAACCTAAAAGTTATTAACCTTTTTGCACAATGTTAAACGGTGGTGTAAAATGTCTCATGAGGAACACAAAGCAAAAGCACCCAAGAAGTTTAAGTTTGCTGTTATAACCGTAAGCGACACGGCAAGTCTCGGAAAGAGAGAAGATCTAAGCGGATATTATATAATTGAGGAGCTGAAAAAAGAAGGAAACGAAAATGTTTATTATGCAGTTGTCCCTGATGAGAAGCTCAAAATAATAAAGGCAGTTATTGAAGCCCTCGAAAAGGCCGATGTTGTAATCACGACCGGCGGCACCGGGATAACAAGGAGAGACGTGACAATAGAAGCTCTAAGCCCCCTTTTTGATAAAGAACTCGTGGGGTTTGGCGAGATTTTTAGACTGAAGAGTTATGAAGAAGTTGGAACTGCAGCAGTTCTAAGCAGGGCAACCGCCGGAATAATGAGGGACAAGGAGAGCAAAGTTGTCTTCTGCCTCCCGGGGAGCTTAAATGCGGTGAAAACGGCACTTGAGATTATCAAAAAAGAGGCCTACCACATCCTTAAGCATGCAAGAGAATAGTTGGAAGTTTTAACTTATAACTTAAACGTTAGAAGGTGATGATATGAGAGAGTTTAAACAGCTAACACCCTACAGAAAAGCCCTCGAGATGATGCTAAACGACATAAAGGAGATTGAAGAAACCGAAGAGCTTCCCCTTGACGAGACCCTTGGAAGAGTTCTTGCTGAGGACATAGAGTCACCAATAGATTTACCTCCCTTTGATCGCTCTGCAGTTGATGGGTATGCAGTTAGGGCAGAAGATACTTTTCAAGCTAGGGAATATTCTCCTGTAGAACTTGAAGTTATTGACGAGATAACAGCGGGAATGGAGAGCAAAAAGGAAGTCACCAATGGAAAAGCGGTAAAACTCATGACGGGCAACAAAATGCCGAAGAGTGCGAATGCAGTTATCGAGCAAGAGAAAGTGAAAAAGGAAGGAAATAAGATATACGTTCTTAGACCCGTGGCCCCGGGACAGAACGTTGCCTTCAAGGGAGAAGACGTGAAGAAAGGAGAAGTTGTTCTCAAGAAAGGCCAGATTTTAAGACCCCAAGACTTAGGTTTGCTAAAAGGGATTGGAATCAAGAGGATCACAGTAAAAAGGAAGCCCAAAGTAGGAATAATAGTAACAGGCGATGAGCTTATTGAAGAACCCGATGAAGAGGCCCTAAACAGGGGAAAAATCCTTGAAAGCAATTCTGTAATGTTGAAGGGCCTTGTAAGACAATACTTTGGCGAACCGGTTTTTTATGGAGTAATACCAGATAATGAAGAACTCATAGGCAGAGCTATTGAGAAGGCAAAGAGGGAATGTGATCTCGTTCTCATAACTGGAGGCAGTGCTTTTGGGGAGAAGGACTATGCCCATAAGTTTGTCAAGCTGCTCTTCCATGGATGCTCAAATAAGCCGGGAAGACCAATCGGCTACGGTGAGACGATCTTTGTAATGAGCGGGTATCCAGTGGCAGTCTTTGCCCAGTTCCATCTTTACATTAAATATGCCCTTGCAAAGCTCGCTGGAGCAAACTATAAGCCCATGAAAGTTAAGGCGAGGCTTAAAGAAAAAGTCCCATCATCCCTTGGAAGGCACGAATTTGTGAAGGTTTATTACGAAGATGGCAAAGCTTATCCAATACGAAAGAAAGGAAGTGGGATAATAAGTGCTCTGGTAGGAAGTAATGGTTACATAGAGGTTCCAGAGGACAGCGAAGGGTACAAAGAGGGAGAAGAGGTGTGGGTGACGTTGTATTAAATCTCTGCAATGTATTCAGATGAAGGCATGGGAAAATATGAAGTAGTGCAGAGGAAGAACATTGAAGGCCTCAAAAAGTTTGAAAGTTGGGAAACTTAGGGTACCAAAAACTTAAAATAGTGGGACCCTTATCTCCACTCTGACATCACTGGATGCTATTTAATCCCAACTATCTTTGTAGGAAAGTATGTTATACAAAAAGTCTGGCACGTCTCTACCGGAGAGAACCCTCACATCTTTGGGATAGCCCCCCCTTCTTTCTCCTGATTTCACTTCAACCTTAATCCCATTGGCAATTGCATCTACCTCGTATGAGTTGCGGTAGTAGAAGATTTCGTCGAACTTTCTGTATAAATGCTCCTGAACAAGCCATTCGTAGAGCACATCTATGCTAAGGGTCCTTCTTGTCCACATTCCTATTGCCTTAGCAATAAGTGGATCTCTGAGAATAATCTTTCTTTCTTTCCTTGGGTAAACCTTACCATCGCCACCGAGGTAGAGCACCTGGAGGAGAATGTGAAAAGCTTCGAAGAGCTCGACGTAATCCCTAGCCGTGTGAGGAGAAATTCCGACTGCCTTGGCTATCGAGTTGAATGAAACAGGAGATGGAGCCTTGTCGAGTATCGCTCCCATAATGTCCCTCGCTAAATCTGTTGAGCGATCCAAGGCTTTCAAGTCTGCCTTTAGAAATCCCACAATCTCCTCAACTTTCAAATCGCCGTTGAGATAAGCTAAATACCCACCAGTTTCAAGGTAGTCCTCAAAAACCTCCTCTGCTTTGAGGGGGAAGAACTCTTTATAAAAAAGACCATAGTACTCTCGGAAACTTAGAGGCGTAACCCTGATTGTCCTTCCATTGCCCCTTCGACCCCCAAATGTCTCGAAATGTCTCCCAATGGTCAGGGAGATAGAGCCCGTGACTGTGACTACATCATTCCTTAGTTCACCCCTATCGATTAAGAACTTCAGGGCCCTCCACCAGCTCTCAACAAGTGTGACCTCGTCGAGAAATATGAAGGCCCTCTTAATCTTTCGTTTTTTCTTCGACTTGAGGTAGTCGTTTAGGACCTCAAGCAGATCTCTATAACTTTCAAGCACATCACAGCTGAAGTAGAAGATTGCATAAGGGTTTTTCTCGTTTTCAAGGAGTTTACGAATAAGGAGCTTTATTCCAAGAGTCTTACCAACTCTTCTTGGTCCAATTACGAAGTTAAGCGAAAACGGCCTCAGGGAGAGATTTTCAATCCAATTTGGCCATATCCTATAGGTGAGTTTTTCAAATGCCTCCCAATCCCTATCTGATTCACCAAGCCACCATGGGTTTTGAAGTTCCATCATGTGTACTAATACTACAAAGATATTTATAAAGATTTTGCAGTTAAAATGCACAATAATTTAAAAAGAGTTTGCAGTCTAAATGCAAAGTTAGTCTTTCATCACCATCCACACCAAAATCGGGAACACTAATGTAGCATCGCTCCAAATTTCAACATAATCTGCTTTTGCTTTTATTTTGCCCCAGCTTACCCCTTCGCTTGGTGGAGCTCCGCTAAGTGAACCATCCCAAGGTATTGCTGTGGTAATGTAGATGGCATAATCTGTCCCGCCCCTAAAAAGATTGGCATTAATTATTGCATGTTTTGGAAGGGAACCTCCTAAAATGATTGAAGCAGTTTCTTTTGCTGTAATTGCGAGGTTGTTGAGCTTAACTATGTCGTTGGCGATGTCTATGATAAGCTCCCTATCGCCTCTCTCTTCTTTGAAGAAGTAGATCATGTCTCCAAATGAGCCATCAGTGAGAGCCGGACAAAAAATCGGAATGTTGTTTTTATATGCCCAGTAAATAACGCTTTTTTCTTTTTCTTTCCCAAGCTTTTCATCCATATATCTTCCAAGCTTATAAATAACTTCACTAGCCGTTAAAGGTCTTCCTTCTCTTCTCTCAATCTCCAAAAGCCTCTCAAAAAAGGGAATCATATACTTCTCAAACTCTACGTATCTGTCGTTGGGTACAAAGATATTGCCTATCCTGTTTATACCTTTCTGTCTCATCTCAGCGTCATTAACACTCCAATCTCCAAGAATAAATGGTTTTAAGGCCTTTATAAAGTCCTCTTCTATTCCACCAGCTGTTGTTACAATCACATCGACCTTTTTATGTTTGACAAGATAGGCTATTATTTCCCTCACACCCGAGGAAATTATATTGGAGGTATAGCCCAAGAAAACTCTAACCTCTTCACCATTTTCTCTCTTTTTTTCAACTTTCTTCCAAATTTCGATAGCTTTTCCTAAATGAGTAGCCTGAAAACCTATCCTCTCATAGTAATTGATAATCTCCTCTAAACTGTCCACATTTTCAAGCCAAGGGCCCGTGATTGGAAGTTCTTTAATACCTTCGGTTGATGACTCCTTAAGAACTGCTTTTTTGGGATCCAAGTTTTGCACCTCCAGTGGGCATTGGGATGAGGACTTAAAGTTTTTGTGATTAGTCAAGGGATTTCACAACATAAAAATCTTTGCACTACATCTTCCGGAGCTGCCTTTTTGGGAGTTCTTTTCATTAAAGGTCGTTCTCCATTTTTATACTTCTCAAACCACTCAAAAATCTGTCCCAGTGCTTCTTTAAAGTTATTAACGGGCTCGAAGGGCTCGTCAAGATAGTAAAATTCTTCGTTCTTTGTGTCATATATTAGTACCGCAGGATAGACAACATCGTCTTTGCACGGACATTCAGAGTCTATGGTGACTTCGATTATAAATTCCTCAACCTTAAGAATCCCTTCTTCTTTAAGCCTTTCCTTCCATTCCTTCACCATACATTTATGAAATGGGGCTTGATTTTTAAAGTTTAACCGCCAATGATTTAAGCTTCATACACATATTTTGTATGGGTGATGAGATGAGACTCATTGCAGTGACGGATATCCATGGAAGGAGAAATAAAGTTAAAGAGTTTTTAGAGCACATTAAGGATGAAAATTTTGATCTCATATTAATAGCAGGGGATTTAACTCATTTTAGAGGAAGAGAAGCAGCATATAACATTTTAAAGGAATTTATAGCCGTTGGAAGACCTTTTTATGCAGTGATGGGCAACTGCGATGGTAAGGATGTTCTTGGCCTTCTTGAAGAGCTCAAAGTTAGCCTCCACAGCAAGAGGGTAGAATTTAGAAATGTCGGCATTATCGGGATAGGAGGTTCAAATATAACACCCTTCTCAACAATATGGGAGCTCAGTGAAAATGAAATCTGGGAAATCTTAGTTAAAAACTACCAAGATGGAGATATAGTGCTTTCCCATGCCCCACCTAGGAACACTAAAGTCGACAAAACTTTTGTTGGAACTCATGCAGGAAGCAAATCCTTAAGAAAGTTTATTGAAGAAAAGCAACCTCCACTGGTTATATGTGGACATATACATGAGGCCATGGGTATAGATGAGATCGGAAGAACCCTTATTGTAAACCCTGGACCCCTATCAAGAGGACATTATGCTATAATAGACTTTGATGAGACTACAAAAAAAGTGGAAGATATTATCCTT
>Ga0190363_1000174_pt1 | contig 36101 bp, 38 predicted proteins | sample 48721867_MG_FD_161272 | JGI IMG/M metagenome (GOLD analysis project Ga0190363, IMG submission 161272) | Hydrothermal vent microbial mat bacterial communities from Southern Trench, Guaymas Basin, Mexico - 4872-18-6-7_MG | ecosystem: Environmental > Aquatic > Marine > Hydrothermal vents >... | reverse complement strand
AGGTGGATTATACTCATCATATTGCGATAGTGATGAGAGTGCATTTTCAACAGCAATAAATACTGCAGTAGCCCATAATATTTCAGTGGTTGTCGCCTCGGGAAATGATTATAATACATCTGGAATCTCTGCCCCGGCGTGTATAGAGAATGCAACTCCCGTGGGAGCGACAGACAAATCAGATGTAATGGCATCATTCACTAATCGCGGTTCTGGTTTTCCAGAGATGTTATTGGCCCCGGGCGTTTCAATAAATTCCACCATCCCCGGGGGTTATGGGGCATGGAGTGGAACATCAATGGCGACCCCCCATGTTGCTGGCGCCATTGCATTGATAAGGCAGTATCTAAGGCTCACTAATCAGGAAAAGACACCTCGGGAGATTGAGAAATTATTGAATGAGACTGGAAAAAGGATTTATGATTCAGGAACAGGGATGTACTTTTCAAGAATTGATGTTTATAGTGCGATTCTTAGTTTGAATACCACACCAATTGTTGTTTTGAATTCTCCAAGAAATTTTTCATTTACAAACAAGAATTACTCAATTCTAAATTGGACATGTTTTGATCCGGATGGAGAGAATATGAGTTGTTATGTATATGGCGATAATAGCAGTGCCGAGACTCTTTTATATCGTGGAAACTGCTCCAATAATGTATCCCACACATACAACTGGACAGGACTGAATGAGACAATTTATTACTGGAGGGTTAGGTGTGATGATAATCTCGCATCTAAATTTTCAGAGACACTAACCTTTAGTGTCGATTTCACCTCACCAATTGTGAATTTTACATTCCCAACCCCCGGGAATAATTCTGTGATAGATTCAAATTCATTTGTGATAAATATAAGCCATATAGAGAAGAATCCAGATAAACTTGTATTGAATTTGAATAATAGCATAGAAATTTATAACTATTCTGGAAATTATACGGAAATTAAAATAACAAGGTCTAATGGAGTCTACTCATACTATGTCTGGATAAATGACTCCGCCGGAAATTCAAACTCAACTGAGATTAGGAATATCGTAATTAATGCTACCCCTCCCACCGTAACCTTGATCTCGCCAGAGAACAATTCATTCTCAAATGGAGATGTAAATCTCTCCTGCAGTGCAACGGATAATGTTCAATTATCTTCTATCTGTTTGTTTTGGAATTATTCTGGTGTGTGGAATTTGAGTGAATGTAGAGATGTTTCCGGAGTCTCAAACTTTACGATATTTGAAAGAACAAATCTGAGTGATAAGACATTTATATGGAATTGTATGGCGTGTGATAATTCATCAAATTGTGCATTTTACTCAGAGAATCTCTCCGTATGTATAGATACGATACCGCCGAACATGACATTCTATTCCATAACACCGGTGGTCGCAGTAAATGGCACCAATGTTTCCATAGTGGTCAATGCCACCGATTTACATCTAGATAGAGTATGGGCAGATATAACATTGCCAAGTGGAAGTTCGGAGAGAATTTCCCCACCGCAGAACTTCACGGTTAATCAGACTGGGAGATATAATATAACATTCTTTGCAAACGACTCTGCCGGAAACATGGCATATGGGGAATATTATTTTATCTCAGAAGTAGAGACCAAATTCAATCTATCTGCGACTGGTTATAATGATACCCCGTTGAATATAACCATAGAAATTTATTTTGATGGGAGTTTAATTGCATCGAATCGATCGGTTGGTAATTTGAGTTTGATCATACCGAGGTATAGATATAATTTGAAATTCTCCGTATTCAATAATTCACTCGTGGCTTCGTTCAATGATGTTAATGTTTCAGAGAATAATAATAAAACCGTAAGGTTCGATAGGCTAAATACCCCAGAGTATTTAGTGATATATGCGATATCATCAAATTATAGTATGAGTAATGCAACCCTCAACTTAAGTTATAATGGAACCGATTTCACATCCGAGAGTCATTTAGATGTCTATATATGCCCGGAATGGAACTTTTCATCCCGAGGTTGCGATGTAAATTGGACAAACATAACCGAAAACATAACCCAAGACTTCGATAATGATTTGTTTATCATAAATGTGCATAGATTTTCTGGCTTTGCGATAAAGCAAGAGGGGTTCTGCGGAGATGGAGTTAAGAATGATGACGAGGAGTGCGATGGCAATGACTTCGGAGGAAAGACATGCGTTAGTTTCGGCTACGATTATGGCTCATTAAGTTGCACATCTGATTGCAAGATCTCTACAAGTGGATGTGAAAATAGAAAATTTAGTGGCTATATAAGTTCTGGGGGTGGTGGCGGCGGTTCATCATATGTTTCAAAGCCAAAACCGAGTTGCTTTGATGGGATTCAGAATTGTCATCATGGAAGTTGTGAGGAGGGAATTGACTGCGGTGGACCTTGCCAGCCGTGTCCCTCCTGCTTTGATGGGATTCAGAATCAGGGAGAGGAGGGAGTTGACTGTGGAGGACCTTGCGAGCCATGCATTACCACTACAACCTCGACTATAACCATAACCACAATCCCAACCCCAACCACCACCACGACTGTGGTAGCATTAACAACAATTAAAGAAACGACCTCAAGCGTAGAAACAACTACTGTAATGAGTGAGGAGTCAAGGGATATATTCTATGCCATGATTCTAATTGTGGTGTCCGTTGTTATGATTATCGCAGCATTGATCCTTAGAATGAGGAGGGGCGGTAAAGAAATTACTGAAGGGCTGGAAGAGGATATGTATAAACTTAGGAGTATGATTACTCATGAGGAGGAATGAATTCTATCTCTTCTTCATTAAAATTGCTGCAACAATTATAATCATAACTCCAAATATAACTCCATAGATCACCGGAAATCCGCGAGTTTCCTCGAGTGTGGTGGTTGTCAGCAGGGAAGATGTTGTCGGTGTTGTCGATAGTGTGGTTTGAAGTGTAGATGTGCTCGTGCTTATAATCGAATTTATCTTATTTAGCATCGAATGGCAGTCATTTATATCATCTGGAGAAATTCCCGTATTTGGAAGCTTTGTTATGTTTACCGCCTTCTCAAGTTCTATTCTTGCATTTTCATAATCGCCCTTATCGAATAAATTCTTACCTCTTTCATAGAATTCGTAGAATCTCTTTTGGTTTATATAGATTTCCCTCGCTTTGAAGCAATATACTGTAAAGTCTTTACCCGCAGATATCAATTCATTTTTTCCATCATCATCTAAGTCAGAGATTTCTATATCTGAAACCTCCCTGTATGGCGAGTATTCGAATTCCACCTCTTTGCTCTTATCAATGACATGGATCTTCTTTGAGCCAGAGACTATCTCCTCTATGCTATCCCAGTCCAGGTCCCCGGAGGTTACCTTATTTACCGACGAATTTGTATCAAAATCCCATATCAGATTCCCCTTCGAATCGAGAAGATAGAGTTTGTCTGAGCCAACAATTATCTCCTTCTCGCCATCGCCCTCTAAATCTGAGATGTGTACGCTCTTTATCGTTCCAAATGTATTGAATTTCCACTTCAAATTTCCATCATTTGTAATTACATATAATGTTGGATGCGTCCCAACAATTATCTCCTTCCCACCATCCATATCAATATCATCTACAATCAAGTCATAAATTGTGTTGGTGTCGAATTTCCACCTCAATCTTCTTTCGTTATCATATACCATCAGATACGATGAACCAACAATGACCTCTTTTTTCCCATCGCCATCTAAGTCGGAGATTGCAATCCCCCATGGAAAGTCCCCCCTGAATGATTTCTGCCATAGGATATCGAAATTATCATTGAAGATATAAATTGTGTGATCCCTCATTGAACCAGAAACCGCAATTATATCTAGTTTATCGTCAAGGTCGAAATCTGCAGTAATAATCTTCTTAACATCATCCTTTGTAACGAATTTTGATTTTAAATTCATGTTGTAATCAAAAATATGGACGGGTCTGCACGAACCCGCCAGAATTTCATCACCTCCATCATTATCGATATCCCCAGCATATACAGAGAAGACTGCACATTTTGCGTTGTATTTCCAAATCTTTGATCCATTATGGCTTATCAGGTGGATGTGGTTGTCATAGGATGCCGCAATTATTTCCCTTTTTCCATCACCATTGAGGTCACTTATATGGATGTCATTTATCGCTTCTCTTGCGAGATATCTCCACTCTAAGGTCATATAGGGATTTATCTGTGCAGATACAATATTTATAACATAAAGAAGTGAGAGTACTCCAATTAAATTCCTTATCGTTGTCATCGTGGCAATTTTAAGAATTTTAATTAGAATTTAGGTTTATAATTATTAAAATATAAGATATAAAAAAACAAAACATAAAATTACATAAAATAGAGAGTCTGCAATTCCTCATTTACTTAGAATGTCCTTATCCTGCCCTCGATACACATTTCTGTTATTGTTGTTATGTTCTCGAGCCAATAATCTGCTATCTCGATCGCCCTTCTCTTTAATTTTTTATCCCCAACAATATTTATTGACGCGATCATCGGTTCGTCGATTGGCTTACCTATCTGACTCATCAGTCTTACATGAACCTCTTCCGCTCCCTCCCCTGCGATCTCTTCGGCAATTTCCCTTGAGAGTAGATTATAAATCTTTCCCACATGATTAACCGGGTTTTTTCCCGATGCCGCTTCAAGGGAGACGGGTCTGCACGGAGTTATCAAGCCGTTGACCCTGTTGCCCCTACCAACGGAGCCGTCATCTCCTTGTTCTGCACTCGTGCCGGTGAATGTTAAATATACGCTGCCATCTTCATAATCATCAGCAGTATTTATGTAAATATCGACATCCCTCTCCGTCATTCTTGATACAAATCTCTCCAGTTTTGAGTGCAATTTTTCAATTACTGATATGTAGTGGTCAAGGCTTTTTATGTATCTTGAGACCATCGCGGCGGCAATTGTTAAATTTATCCTGTCTCCATTTCTGAATCCCATTACCTTCACATCCTCACCGACCTCTCTCATACCGAGTTTCCTATTGATATAGATCTCTGTTTCAAGCACAATTCTCTCCAAGTCTGAGAGCGGGGCATAACCAACACCAAATGATGTATCATTTGATTTTGGAATTCCATTCTTTTCAAATATATGCTGTAAATCTGCAGAACCCATGCCAATTCTCTGATCAATCTCAGCAAATTTATCAATTTCAATATTCTTCAATGTATTTTTTAGATACTCTCTTGCAGATTCAATTGCAATCTCCGCAATTGGTATCCTTTCATTTCCAACCCTCTTTGTCGCTCTTCCTCCAAGAAGAATGTATACCGGACGTATCATCTCACCACCGCCATACTCTGGCTTTGCGGCACCTCCCACAAGCTCTACCTGGTCCGTGTTGTGATGCAGGACTCTGCCATATCTGTGCAGATATTCCCTGCATAATGCCCTGGAAACGGATTCTGCGATTCCATCACATAGGGAATCCGGATGTCCCAAGCCTTTTCTCTCAACGAGTTCAATTTTCTGTTTTTCAATTGGCGTTATCCTTGGGAATTCAACAACTATGTTTCTCATTCTACATCACGGATTCCGTCTACCGTCACCTCAAATATACATTCGGCTTCGGGCAGGTTTGGGGAGTCTATAAGGCGCGCGATCCTCTTGTCACCCTTTCCCTTCCTGAGATAAACCCTAAATGTGGCGGTATGACCAACGATATGACCACCTATGGGAGCGGTCGGGTCTCCAAAGAGCACATCAGGTCGTGCCATCACCTGATTTGTTACAACAACGGCAATATTATGCAGGTCTGCTATCTTTCTCTGGAGTATATGTAACAATCTATTTAACTTTTGTTGTCTCTCAGCGAGCGCGCTCCTTCCGGTGTATTCTGCCCTAAAGTGAGCGGTTAATGAATCCACAACAACCAATTTTATATTATACTCCTTTGCAATCTCTGATGCCTTCTCGGCGAGTAGCATCTGATGGTCCGAGTTATATGCCCTTGCGACATATATATTCTTCAGTGTCTCTTCCGGATCCAACTCGAGATACTTGGCCATTTGTTGAATTCTCTCGGGTCTGAATGTATTCTCCGTGTCGATATATATAGCATTTCCCTCCAAGCCACCCCTTTCCCTTGGCAATTGAACATTTACAGATAATTGATGACCTAATTGTGTTTTTCCAGAGCCAAATTTTCCAAAGAATTCGGTAATCGCCTGGGTTTCAATTCCACCCCCGAGCAATCTGTCGAATTCCTTACTACCAGTTGTTAATTTACCGATCTTTTCCCTCTTCTTCATGACCTCGAGACCTGTTTCAAAGCCCATATTTAGCCTTTTTCTCGCGGCATTTATAATCTTTATTGCAGAACTCTCACCAATTCCAACCTCTTTTAGTTCGGAAATCGATGCCGCAGCGATCGATTCTAAGCTGTGAAGACCCGCTTCCCTTAATTTTTCGGCAATCGATTTTCCAACACCAGGCAAGTCTTCAAGATCCATCTTAAAAATATTTTGGTTTATTGATTAAAAAGATGACTCAACCAATTTTTCAAATTCCCTTATTATTTCATCCCCACCCATTAATGAATTCCTGAGAACATCAACCAGGGTCTCAGCGGCGACTATTTCAATCTTATCTTCATATTTCTTCTCTAACAGGACATCCTTCTCATTACTCTTTGGTATGATAATCTTCTTTAATCTCGCATCTGCGGCTGCCTCGATCTTCTGTATGATTCCTCCAACCGGAAGAACCTCCCCCCTGACGGTTAGTGAGCCCGTCATTGCAACCGATTGATCAACCTTTATATTCTTGAGTGCAGATATTATTGCGACCGCAACCGAAACACTCGCCGAATCGCCTTCAACACCCTCATATGTTTGTAGAAATTGTACAAATATGTCATATTTTTCCTTTATATCCTCTCCAAAGACCTTCATTATCACTGCCGAGACATTCTGTATCGCTTCCTTTGCAATCTCCCCGAGTTTACCAGTCGCAATAATCTCGGACTTTTTCCCTCCGGGAGCGACCTCTGCCTCTATTGGAAGTACAATTCCACCCTCACCAAGAACCGCGAGACCATTCACTCTACCTATCCTGCCCCCTTTCGTTACGAGGACATTATACTCCCTCTTCCTTTCTAAGTAGATATCGCTGATCTGTCTCTCGAGGGTTCTTGATGTCTTCTTTCCCTCTAAGACATCCTCGGCGGTAACATACTTGTGCCCCCTTTCCTTTGCGATGTCGCCAGCAGCCCTCACCAATCCTCCGAGTTCTCTAAATCTTAGGGTAATTTTATTCTTCATGCCCGCCTTTCTCTTTGCTTCCCTTATTATCTCCCCAACCGCATCCCTTGTGAAGTGGGGAATCTTACCATCCTTTTCAACCTCTTGAGCAACAAACTGAACCAGTTTCTTTCTTATTTCTTCGGAGTCATCAATTATGTCATTCATATAAACCTCATAACCATAGCCCCTTATTCTTGACCTCAAAGCGGGATGCATGTGTTGAATTACATCGATGTTTCCAGAGGCAACCAAGATAAAATCACAGGGTACCGGGTCGGTCATTACCATTGCCCCAGAACTCATCTCAGACCTCCCAGTTATTGGCAATTTCTTCTCCTGTAATGCGGTCAATAAATCCTGCTGCGATTTGCCAAGGGTTGCAATCTCATCAATAAATAGAACCCCCTTATTTGCCTTATGAATCAGGCCGGGAACGACTCTTAGATGTGGCGGCGTCCCCAAACCACCACTCTGCAATGGGTCATGTTTCACATCCCCCAGGAGTGCCCCAGCGTGCGCCCCAGTTCCATCATAGAATGGAGCCCTTTTTCTCGATGAATTATCAACAATTAATTTTGGAACATTACTCCTCTGAGTTCCCATCATCATCAGTCTTAAATTCAGACCGAAGAGAAAGAATAACAGAATTCCAAAACCCATCAGTGTTGCGGTTACAATTCCATCTATAAGTCCCGCAATATGGAGAATTAATGCGGTTGTAATTATCATGAATGGGAGCAACAGTTGATTTCCCTTTCTTTCCGGTGCCTCACCAAGTTTCTCACGCTCCTTCTTAACGATCTTCATCCCCTCACCTGCCGGCACAACCCTTATCTTTGGATTATTCTCATCCTCCAGATTTGGATAGACAAGAATATCAACCAAGGATTCGGCGGGCAATAATTCCGCCATAGCCATTGCGAGCATGGACTTTCCAGTTCCCGGTTCGCCTATTAAGAGAACATTCCTTCTCTGCTTTGCAGCCTTTTTTATTATATCAACTGCCCTGTCTTGCCCTATAACTTGGTCTATTAGCCTCTTTGGTACCTCTATTTGATCCGTTGTCTCGAAGTCATCCCACGATTTCATCTCATCTACACTAATCTTTTTCTCTTCCCTTCTCTTCTTCCCTTTAGCGACATCCCTTTTGGATTTTTGAATTTCAAAAATAGACCGACCCATTTCAATATATAAACTTTAGTAAATTTCACTTAAATATACGAAGAGGAATTACCAAATTACCTCCACACTATCTGTTCTGAATTTCTGCTTGACAATTGTATCTTCCAATTTATGCCTGATTCCAGATTTGTACATCAATTCCCCCAAGAATGCAATCATAACACCATTGTCACTGCAATACCCCTCCGGAACATCAAATCTTGCGTCGTGTTCCTTAGCCATTTCTCTTAACATTTCCTGCAGTCTTTTATTATTTCCAACCCCCCCAGTCAATAATAACTCTCTTGCCTTCAAGTGTGCCAATGCCCTCTCTGTAACTTCAGTGAGCATTGCAAATGCGGTCTCTTGTAATGAGAAGCATATATCCTCTAATCTGTATTTCTTTGATTTGAATTTATTAATTGCCGATGTTAGGATTCCAGAGAATGAGAGGTCGGTTCCCTTCACAACATATGGCAATTCAATAAAATTCTTACCATTCTTTGCAAGATTCTCGATAATAGGTCCAGCCGGATGTCCAAGTCTCACCGCCCTTCCAAATTTATCAAGCATATTCCCGATTCCAATGTCTAATGTCTCCCCAAATATCCTGTACCTACCATCCTTCAGCATTAGAATCTGAGTATTCCCACCGGAGACATAAAGTGCCAGCGGATTCCTCATTTTGCATAGAATCCTTCCGATCTCTATATGTGCAACACAATGATTAACACCAATGATTGGAATTTTATAATGAAGCGATAAGACCCTTGATGCGGTGGCAATTGTTCTTAGACAGGGTCCCAATCCTGGACCTTGGGAAAACGCTATCAAATCTATATCATCGAATTTTAGATCGGCGGATGATAATGCAGAGTATAACGCATCTTTCATATTTTTGGAAATGAATTGCGCCGCTTCTCTTGGGTGTATCCCATTTTTTGGCTTATAGGTTCTCCTTATATCCGCCAATATCCTTCCCGATTTTATAATTCCAATACCAAGTGTATGCGCAGTTCCCTCAATTCCCAGGCATATCATCTTTATAATTTTTTAAAATTTATAATAATTATATCCATGATTGGAATTGGAATTCTATCGGGAACAAGGGTTTTGGTAATTGAGAACAATCTGAAGTCATTTCTCAGAGAGAGGGGATTCGGAGAGAAGGACGGCAGAAGGCAGGAATTGTCATTAATCGAAGCACTATACCTTGTTGAGAAGGGAAAGATGAGGGTGAGTGATGGAAAAAAAACACTGAGGTATGAGGACCTGATAGAGATTGGAAATGAGATTGAAGGTAATTTTTATGCGAAGTATATAGTCTATAGGGACCTGAGAGATAGGGGATTACTTGTTAGAACTGGATTTAAGTTTGGTTCAGATTTCAGGGTTTATGAGAGGGGAGCAGTAATAAAGGAGCATTCAAAGTATCTCGTTCATGTCGTTCCAGAGGAATATGAATGCTCATTCCCAGAACTTGCGAGGGCGGTCAGGCTTGCGAGGAATGTTAATAAGCATATGGTTTATGCGGTTGTGGATGAGGAGGGGGATATAACCTATTACAAGATCGATAGGATCAAATTTTAATCATTTAATTTTTATATGCGCCCAACTAAGTAAATTTATATGGATAAATTGGGGTTAAATATAAATTTCTCAGCAGTTTTTGGAATATTAGTGGTTGTTGCCCTTTTGAGGGTTATTATGGCGCCGTTTCCAAATATTGAGCCGATAATGCTGTTCACGATAACCACAGCATTAGTTCTTGGTCCGGTTTCCGGTTTCTTATTCGGCTTCGGGTCGATGATATTCTCAGACCTTTATCTTGGCTTGGGAATATGGAGCATCTACACTTCCTTAACCTATGGTTTGATAGGAATCCTCTGCGGAATCTTTGGAATTCTGAAGAGAAATTGGAGTAGATTTGAGTTAACATTGCTCGCATTTTTTATGACCTTGCTGTATGACATAATAACCGCAACATTCTGGGCGTTCCAGACAATGCAACCCCTGCCTTTGGTTTACACATTGCAGATTCCATTCACATTTCTGCATTTGAGTAATTGCATATTCGCATTTTTGTTTGCCCCATCCCTCATTAGATTATCTATGAGGGCAAAACGCTTCTCAGTTTCGAGATTTATGAGGCGCGTTTTTACATACACATGATTTTTTGGATAATTTATAAAGATCCAACGCAATATAATAAAAGGTTGGATAAATTATCCAACATGAAAAATGAAAAAATATCCATTTGTCTTGTGTATGGGTTTGATATTATTGAGCATACCAATAGATGCCATTAGAGTAGGTGTTGTCGTGGAGTTTCCAAATGGAACAGTCTTTAAGAAATGTTTGATATTGCCAGAGGGAACAAATGGTTATGAGATAATGCAGAGAACTGGACTTAAACTTGAGTGGGCATATTGGGAGGGTTTAGGTCATGCACTTTGTAAGATAGAGGATACTGGATGTCCAGCATCGAGTTGTTGGTGTGAATATCCAAAATATTGGAACTTCTATATTAAGAAGATCTATAGAGATTCTTGGAGATATTCTCCAGTAGGATTTGATACTCCTGGTGGTTGTGATATGCATTACTGTGCCGAGGATATGGATATGCTGGGCTTTGCCTATGGTGGTTTTGGAACCAAGCCAGAGGAACTTTCATTTGATGATGTCTGTCCAACCAGAAGAAAGAGAGAACCAAGGGAATTCACAATTACAATATTCCCTGAGAAGATATATGAGAATGATAGGATAGAAATTAGAATATTGGACAAAAAAACCCTTGAGGGAATTTCAGGTGCAGAGATTGAGGTATTCTCTGGTAGGCCGGGCTCATCAAGCCCCATATTTTCTGGTAAGACCGATGATAATGGAACAGTTGTTTTGGAGATTAACAGAAAAGGGATGTATAGGGGAAGAGTAAGTGTTAGGGATTATAGCCCATCACAAGAGTATTTTGACATATTTGTTAATGAAAAATCAATTTCTACATCTACATCCTCAACCTCAACAACAACCACGAGCACAGTTCTGACAACCTCTACCACCTCCTCCACCACAATCTCGACTTCTACCATCGCGTCTATAACAACATCACTGTTGCAGACTACAACATTAGAAGGTGAGCCCAATATAACGGGATATGCGGTTAAATTTCCCGTGGAGGGAGGTATAATAGTTTTATTTATCTTCTTCCTATTATTCTTATATCTAATAAAAAGATAAAGATAAAATGTCAGTAGAAATAACCAAAGCCAAGAAGATAGTAAAACCAGATGATGATGTTATTGTATGGAAGGTCGGTAATAGTGTTATCATGGAAAAGGTAAATGCTGAGACACTCCTCGAGACATTACCCCATCTAAGCAAGAAGGATGCAAAAAAACTTGCATTAGAGGCTAAGGAATGGGTGAGACAAAGGTAGTTTTAGATACATCCGTCATAATTTGTGGTTTAATAGGCAAAGGCAATTCTAATGAAATATTAAAATTAATATTCAAGGATAAATTAAAGCCCGTGATTTCAGCAGAAATTTTTAATGAATATGTACGGGTTTTCTACTATGAGAAACTATCTGGCATCAGATTTAAGGCGATGATATTTTTGGATAAATTATATGATAAAGCAATTGTCATCAAACCAAAGGAGACCTTTTCGATATGTAGAGATTTAGCAGATGATAAATTCATAAATGCTGTTTATGCTTCTAAAACTCAGTGCTTGATAACATTGGATGATGACTTATTAAGACTTCGAGACAAGGATAAGAGATTCTATGTAAAGGGACATAAATTCTGGATCCTGAAACCATCAGAATTTATTAAGATATTTTGTTAGAGATGGGTGCGAAATTTTATTTATCTTCTTCCTATTATTCTTATATCTTGTTTATACTAGAATACATTAATGAGGGGAATGAAAAAATTATTAGTGGTTTTATTCCTAATTTTAATCGATTTGGTTAGTGCTGTGAGGGTTGGAGTAGTTGTAGAATTTCCAAATGGTGGTATTTTCAAGAGATGTGTAACTGTTGATAAAGGTGAGAATGCATATGAAATTCTTAAGGAGAGCGGATTGAAGATAGAGTGGAGTTATGATGAGAGATTTGGACATGCACTGTGTGCGATCTTGGACATGGGATGTCCAGCAGAGAATTGCTTCTGCTCCTCAAGCTACTGGAATTTCTATATCAAAGGGATTCATGATGACTCATGGAAATACTCATCAGTTGGCTTCGATGCCCCAGGGGATTGCAGTAATCATTACTGTGCCGAAAATGGAGATTTACTTGGTTTCACATACAGTCCATATAATAAAAAGCCTGGGGAATTTTCATTTCATGAAATTTGTCCCGAGACTACGACAACAATAATGTCCGTGGGAGAGAAGAAGACAGAGAAACCAGACATAATTGGCGAGGTTATAGATTTCCCACGGGAGAATTCTAATTTGATATTTGCAGCTATAGTAATCATATTGCTTGTGGCATACTTTCTCTATAAACCCTGGCAATATTTTTAGAATTCTTCCTAAATTTTATTGATGCAAGATGGAGAGTATCGGAATCCTCGTTGTGAGTTATGGCTCAAGGGCAGCTTCATTTGTTGATAAATTTTCGAGAAGCACAGAATATGATACGAGACTTTATATTGCGGATAAACAGAGAAATCCATTCAATCTCAAGAGGGCGGAGGAGCATCGAGTGATACCAGATTTGAATGTCGATAAGATCGTTAAATTTGCGAGGAGATTCAGGGATAAAATAGATTTTGGAATTGTTGGTCCAGAGGGACCAATAATTAATGGTATAAGGGATAAAATTGAGGGCGAAATAGAAATTCCAATGATATGCCCGACACGGGAATTTGCTTTAGAGGCGAGTAAGGTAAGGCAGAGAACTCTCCTGAAAGAGTGTTGTCCGGAGGTAAATCCCAGGTTTAGGGTTTTTAATAAGAGAGACTACAAGAATTTGGATGAGGTAAGAAGGGATGTCTATTCATGGCTCGATGAATTAGATAATAAGGCGGTGGTTAAGCCAGATCGCCCGGGATATGGAAAGGGCGTTGGGGTTTGGGGAGACCACTTTAACACGAGAGAGGAATTATTCAGACATTTTCTCTCAATCTACGAGAACGATTCCGTAATAATTGAGGAGAAGATTGATGGCGAAGAATCTTCATTTCAGGCATTCTGCGACGGCAAATCATTGGCGGTTTTGCCAGAGACTCGGGACTATAAAAGAGCATTTGAGAATGATAGGGGTCCAAATACCGGTGGGATGGGCTGTTATAAAGATAAGGGAGAATTCTTGCCATTCATGAAAAGGGCGGATATGGAGAGGGAAATAGAGATAACAGAGAGAATATTTAGAAAATTGCGTGGAAATTCTGTAAATCCATGTCTGAGGGGAATTCCATTCTATGTTGCATTTATCCACTCCTCCGAGGGTCCAAAAATTCTCGAGATAAATTCCCGTGGTGGGGACCCGGAGATTCAGACAATAATTCCATTAATAAAGGACGATTTTGTTGATGTATGCTTTGATATGATTAATTCAAATCTAAACAAAATTTCAATTGAAGAGAAGGCGGCAGTCTTAATCTATAAAGTTCCCCCGAGTTATGGAGGATTTGATAAGGAATTTCCAGAGTTGGTTAGGAGAGAGGAGGTAGGTAAGGATATTAAACTATTAAATGCATACAAATTAATTGAGAAGTATGGAAATGACATAAGAGTTTATCCAGGATCTTTAGAGCTGAGAGATGACGGTTGCACATACTCTGGAACATCGAGAACCGTTTGTTGCATAGGCTATTCCGAGACAATAGATGAGGCAAGGAATATTGCATTGGAGGGAATTAATGCAATAAAGGGTGGGGCATTGTGGTATAGAAGAGACATCGCATCGAGGGAACATATTCATAGAAGTATTGAGCATATGAATCGCTTGAGGGCAAAATAAATAAAAATTGAGGAGTCAGATGATTCTTTATTCTTCCAAAATCCTCTCTGCCTCCTCTCTATACGCCTCAGTTACATATGGAATTCCCGAAATTCTTGCAGCCTCCTCAGTTAAAGCCATTAAATCGTTTCGAGATATCGTTGAAATCTTGAAGTTTCTGCTACCCGCCATTAATTGCTGTAAGCCAGTTTTTATCTTCTGGCAGAATGTATACATCGCTATCGCACCCAGGGGTATCTCTTTTATTTCGTCTCCATACCTATACTTCAACTCTTCATAGCAGATGAAGATCTTTTCCACACTATCCCCATACTTGGAAACGGTTCTTGGCAATTTACCCTCTTTTATCCATTTCTCAATATTTTTACCCACCATACCCGGGATCATTAATGCCCTTCCCATACACACAGCCTTCACATATGGCGCCCCCAAGGCTATTGCCTTGAATATACCGTCCTCGCTGGAAAAACCACCCGCAATGGCAATATCTGGAACTCTAAAACCCCTTTCTTTCAGTTTCTGACAGAATTGGTAAGTCAATGCCTCGAGATAAAATGTCGGGATCCCCCACTCATTCATCATTGGCCATGGGCTCATTCCAGTTCCTCCAGGCGCACCATCTATCGTGATCAGGTCGAGTTTCGCCTCTGCCCCAAACCTGAGTGCCATCGCGAGGTCAACGGCGGAATAAGCACCAGTCTTCAATGTGATTCTCTTGAATCCGATACTCCTCAGTCTGTCTATTTCTTCCATGAAGGATTCCTTGCTGACAAATCCAAGCCTTGAATGCCTCTCGAATTCTCTGATCGCTCCCTTTTTATAGGCTTCTCTGACTGCCGGATTTTCGGGATCGGGCAAGACGATATACCCCCTCCTCTTGAGTTCGATCGCTCTTTCTATCGTCTTTACCTTTATCTCGCCACCTATGCTTTTTGCTCCTTGCCCCCATTTAAGTTCAATGGTCTCAAGGTTATGTTTGCTTGCAATATATTCCGGGACACCAAGCCTCGTATCCTCAACATTTGCCTGAACAAGTATCTCCCCATATCCCTCATGAAACCTTCTATACAACTCAATCCTGCGATCCATCTCGGGGGATTTCTTTACTTTTCCTTCCGAGTCAAGCTCAAGTTCCGGGTCTATACCGCATACATTCTCACCACACACGATAGTAATCCCGGAAATAGCAGCACCCACAGCAAAGTGTTCCCAGTTCCTGCGTGCTATCTCAGTGGAACCCAACGCACCCGTGAAAATGGGAAGGAGCATTCTCACTTTTTTCTTCCATCCATATTCTGTCGTGGTATCAACATTCGAAAAGATAGCCTCGTCTGGACTTGCTTTGCTTAAACCCTTTGCTCCTCTAACATAACCTTGAATATTCAGGTGTGAGTAGTCCACGGGATAGTTCTTATCTGCTCCAGCGGTTATCTCCCCGAATGGTTTTGGATATAATACTTCCCTCCCTCTGAACGATGCCAACCAGACCTCGCATCCACCCTCACATCCATCAATGCACCTTGTGCAAAGTCCGGACATCGGGACAACATTCCTGGAACGATTAAATGTCCCCGTTGCATCATTGGCGTTCGGTCTTCTCAGATTTTCCATCTTTTACCACCCGATAAATAAATTTCCATAATAATGAAATTAATATTACCCTAAAAACTTTTAAATTCATTCTATATAAATTATTTAAAAATGGGAAAAGACATAATTGCGTTGTTCCTTCACGAGAAGCCGTTGAGAACCCTACTCAGTTTGAGGGAATCCGAGGGGAAATACGCATCGGTTCTTGCAAAGGAGACTGACTGCACTTATACACATATGCTAAAGATTCTCAAGATTCTTGAGAGTAACGAGATCATTGAATTAAAGAAGAGTGGCAGGGTTAAGTACATTACACTAACACAGATAGGTCATGACATCGCCCACGAGTTAGAGGGATTAGTTAGGCACCTCAATCGTCTGAAATCAGAGTCCGATAAGAGGGAAGTGAAGAAGAAGAGGAGGAGAAAGACAAAAAAGAGCAGAGGGAAGAAATGAATATCGATAAGTATGTAGAATCTCTAAATTGGCTTTATGAAGAATTCTATGATATGGATTCCCTCTCCAACTCTCTTGATATAATCTTGGGTATAAGGGCATGGGACGATTCTGTCTGTGTTGAATTTGGAAACAGAAAATTGGTCATCAGTGTCGATGGCCCATATAAAAAGAGATTGGTCATGAAATCCGCGCTGATTCACGCATCTACCGATGTTGTAGTTAAGGGCGCAGTCCCGTTGTTTGCGATGGACACATTGATCGGAAATGAAGATGATATAAGGGAAATGGTAAAGAGCCTAAGAGAGCAATCGATGGCATTGGGAATTCCGATCCTCGGTGGGAATACACTCTTTGAGGATGCGGAACCAAGATGCAATATAACCGTTGTTGGAAAATTAATAATAGATGAACCGATAAGAGATTCGACGCCGGAGAGGGATGACATCATTCTTGTTCTTGGAGAGCCGATCTGGGGAGAACGGGAGGAGAGGATAGAAAAGGCTAAAAAACTCTTTGATGCGTGGTTTGAGATCATAGACAGGGGGATAGAGATAAATGCGGCAAAGGATATAACGAAGGGCGGTTTAGTGGCAACATTATATGAAATCTCAAAGAAATCCAACATGAAATTCGATATTGAGGATGAGATTCCATTTTCTATGACGAGAAATTTGGATAATTTCCTGATTTTTATTTCTCCAGAAAAATACGAGGATATCCTGGAGATATGTAAAAAGAATGATCTAAGTTTATATGAAATTGGAAGGGTTTTGGGTTAATTCTTCAAATTTTTCTCGTATTTATTCTTCAATTTCATTATAGTCTCTTCGTCTGGATGCGTACTTCCCAAGTACTTAAGTGTAATCTGCCTTACCCTCGAACCCTCTCTCTTCGACTTCACGAGATAATAGTATCTTTTCCCCTTTATCTCCTTTGCACGAACATAGACCATTTTAATTGTAATGGATGGGTGTAACCCCTCACTAACCCTCGACTTCATGGATCAAAGGAGATTTCATATCTCGGTGAGGTGACCCCATGAGGGGCATTAATAATTTCTGTAAATAATAAATATAAGATGGAAAATTAGGATTCACAGGAGCCCTCTGCCATCACATTATGCCTGTGGATAGATTCCTCGCTTATGGTCTTTGCCTTTATCCTGCAATTTTTAAATCGCTTCTTCGCATTGTCAAGAATCGACCTCGTCACATCCTCAACAAATTTTGGATTTTCAAACATTTTTTTCACGACATATTTCTCATCCTCTGTTTTTAGTAGGGTATAAACTCTAGAAGGAAATGAGATTTCGACACAATCGATCATGTCCTCGAGGGCTATCTCATTATCGTAGCTCGTTTCGATTTCTAATATCGAATAGGCTCTCTGCATGTGCGTCTTTCCTTCGTTCTTCTCCATTGCATGGGGACAAACCGTATTTCCAATAACACCGACCCTCAACCTCTTTCTATACTCGCCATTCTCGTAAAATAATTTTACCGATATATCGTAGGTTTCCATTGATAATTTCCCTGTGACCGGGGTCTTTTTTGGTATAACCAATTCCGTCTTTATCTCGATCTCGGATTTCTTATATGGGTGTTTCTCCTTCAATTTCTCAAGGATATGCCTCTCCAATTCCTCAAGTGAATTGTGTCTCACTTCAATTTCACTTTCAATACACTCGATTACAGACTCGATTAATCTGCTCATATGCACCCCCTTTTTCTCCTTTTCGAGGTCAATTGTCAATTCTATATCTGGAACGAAATTATATCTCTTTCCCTTCCATTTGGTCATCACTATCGTCCTTAAACCAGTTATGCCCACCCTGTCAAGATTCTTCATTATCTCCGGTTTAGAGTCTTGCATTTTATCTCATTTTTATCTCAAATTTAATATCTTATGGATTTGGGGTATGATCCTAACATTCTCATCGATCTCCATCAAAATTCCTTCACCGCATAATTTACTTATTGAATTCCACTCTGGCTGCAGAATCCAATTTTCATAGTTGCCATCGTATTTATTATAGATTTGCTTAAAAAATTTCAAATCGTTCCCATCCTTTATCACCATCTTTAATTGACTCCTTTCCGGATTTTTAATGCAGTATCTGACTACTCTATCATCAAATACTGGATTCCCACTTGATGGCGGTTTTATGTCTGCGGATATGAAGTCTGAATCATCGAGAATTTTTTTATTAAATATGCTTCCATTGGTCTCTAATAAAACACTAAATTTTTCCTCATGCAATTTCTCAATTAAATAGATTAAATTTTCTTGAAGCATCGGTTCACCTCCAGTCAGGGAGACCCATTTCAATTTTTTATTTAGTCTCGACAAGATTTCATTCGGTGTTAGGAGTTTCCCATCACTAAAATCCGTATCACACCACTTGCATTTTAAATTACATCTGGCAAATCTAATGAAGTTCATCGGAACTCCGAGCATTAGACCCTCTCCCTGAATACTTTGGAATATCTCCTTTACCTCAAATACTATCTTCGTATTCGATTGGGTCCTCATATCCAACCTCCCTAAATCCCTTCAATCGTAGAACACAGGAGTCGCATTTGCCACAGGCCTTTTCTTTCCCAAGATAGCAACTCCATGTTAGTTCAAACGGAACTCCCAGGGAAAGACCCCTCTTTATTATCTCCGCCTTGGTAAGGTTTATTATCGGAGTCTTTATCTCTATGGGTTTTCCTTCTACCCCCCTTTTTGTCCCAACCTCAATTAACTCTCGAAATTTCTCAAAGAATTCTGGTCTGCAATCTGGATAGCCAGAGAAATCAATGGCATTTGAGCCTATAAAGATAGAATCCGCATCTATGGTTTCAGCATATGCCAGAGCCAAACTCAGAAAGATTATATTCCTGCCTGGGACATAGGTTGGTGGAATCTCCTCACAACCCACTATTTCTTCGGTTGTTCTTCCAGTGGGGATTTCCAAATCGGAGGTGAGAGCGGATTTTACTATTCCAGAAAGGTCTAAATTTACAATTTTGTGTTCCTCAACTCCAAAATACATTGCGACCTTCTTAGATGATTCTACCTCCTTGGAGTGCGTTTGCCCGTAGATGAAGGTCAACGCATAAATCTCATACCCCTCGCTCTTAGCAATTGCTAATGTAACACTTGAGTCTAATCCGCCAGATAATAAACAAACAGATTTTTTTGCCATTATACATTCACTACTCCATATTTTTTGTTTTAAAAAAAACAATGAGACCGTAAAGTTGAGAAAACTCTAAACTTTATAATAATAAATAGATTGAGACTTTAAAATTTAAAGGGAATCTTGCCCCGCATACCTTACCACCCTTGGAAAGGAAAGTGTCTCGATTTTGACAAATATTCACACTTATCTATCTGCGCCCCCATTGAATTATCTCTAATTAAATTATCTCTAATTAAAATTTTATAATACTGCCCAAATTTCTCTCCCCCTTTAATGCCCTTTCTAAGATTCCATGTTTAGTTCCGGATATGATCTCCGATTCTATCCCAAATCTCACCAATTCGAGGAGCTCCTGTAGCTTTCTCTTCATACCTCCAGTCACATCTATCGCATTTGATGTTCCGATCTCCTCTATTTTACTAATTGTATTAGAATTTATTTCCCTAAGGAATTCTGCGTCCTCGTTCTTTTTTGGGTCTTTGGTATAGATTCCATCAACATCGGTGGCAATTATCACTCTCGTAGCATTTAATTTTTTTGCCAAGTATGGCACCAAATGGTCTCCCGAGAGAATACCTATCCCCATCTTTTCATCTATTAGGACATCGCCATGGCTTACCGGGACGATATTCATCTCTACAAGTTTCTTGATTATTGTTGTTGGAAAATGAACCAATCTCCCATTGCTCAGGATTCCAACCGCCGATGCTTGATAAGGAATTGCATTGATTCCAGATTTCTGGAGATAATCAATAACATGAAGATTAAGATACCGCATTGATTTATGTGCAATTGAAAATCCCATTAATTGGGTTTTATTTCTGAGACCCTTATATAGTTCATATCTCTTTGCTGGAAGATGTCCAAAGGACCCCGCTCCATGAACGATCACGAGTCCAAAATCCCTCTCATTCAATGCGTTTGCGATCTCCTTAGAAATTCTTTTTAAATTTTCGCTATTTATCTCAAATTCCTTCTCCTCCTTCCTTGTTATTACCGAACCACCCAACTTCAATACTATCAATTCATTCATTGATAACCACCAAATCATTATCTATGGTTACCTTATCATTCGTCTTTATTCTTGAGATGTCCACCTTGTCTACGCATGGAATATCCGATATTATCGCACCAATGGCAATAATCGGTTCGCATTCCGAATTTATTATTCCCCTTGGTGCCAAATTATTCTTCTTTAATCTATAGAGCACATAGGACCCGACAGTTGAACCCTTGCCATATGGAAAGACGAGAATCCTGTCTTTTATACTCTCCCCCTCCAATTCGTGCCCCCTCTCGATAATTTTCCCAGTTTCGGGATCTATCATGCCAAAAAAGGATAGAGGTTCCTTGGATACGAGAGCGATCCCACTTGCAGTTCCAGAATTTATGGTTCTCGCCTTTAATTTCATCTTTATTTTTCCTTTTTGAATAATAGCCAATTATTCTCGCCCTTTAATCTCGGACTTGGTTTCAATTTTATGAGAATGTATCTGCCGTTCATCTTGGTTCCGTTTAGATTTACAATTATCTTATTGTCATCTATTTCTTCTGCGATAAATGTTCCCTTGTCCCATATTTCCACAGTTCCGGCGCCATACTCCCCCTCTGGAATCACTCCCTCGAAATCGGCATATTCTATTGGATGGTCTTCCGTCTGAACCGCCAATCTCTTTATTCCTTCACGGAGTGGTGGCCCCTTTGGGACAGCCCAACTCTTCAACACGCCGTCGATCTCCAAGCGGAGGTCATAGTGTAGATGAGTTGCCTTGTGTTTTTGAACAACAAATATCCTCTCCACTCTATCCTTGGCATTCTCTATTTTCCCCTCGGGTTCACCCGTCTTACTAAAATCCCTTTTCCTTCTATATTCCTCAAGCGTCATTATCATCTCGACTTTAGGTATTGAATGCGGATGGACACAGGTGATTTATCTTGCAATTCTCACAGTCTGGTTTTTTTGCCCTGCAAACATATCTACCGTGCAAGATTAATATATCGGAGAATATCCCCCATTCCCTTCGTGGAATTAATTTCATCAAATCCCTTTCAATCTTCTCAGGATTCTTTTCTTTAGAAAGTTTTAATCTAATGGAAAGCCTCCTCACATGGGTATCAACTGCAATTCCCTCGTTTATACCATATGCATGATAGAGAACGATATTGGCGGTTTTTCTTGCAACCCCTGGCAGTCTTGTTAATTCATCCATCGTTCTTGGAACCTCCGAGTTGAATTCCTCAACCAACATCCTACAGCAAGATTTAATGTTTCTTGCCTTGTTTCTATAAAATCCAGTCGATCTTATCATCTCCTCCAATTCCTCTATATCGGAATTTGCAAAGTCCTCGGCAGTCCTATACTTCTTGAATAAATCTTTTGTGACCGCATTTACCCTCTCATCAGTGCATTGGGAGGAGAGAATTGTTGCTATTAGAAGTTGTAGTGGATTCTTATATCTTAACTCCGTTGTTGCAGTTGGATACTCCTTTTTTAGGATTTCGAGTATCTTTAAGGCCCTCCTCTTTTTATCCATTTTCCGAATATCCCGGAATTTATTAATTTTAGATTTATTATTCTATAAGGCGCAAATAAATAAAGGAATATCGGGGATTTATTATGGAGGATAAGTCCAATATTATTGGCATTATATTTGATTTTGCGATACATCTCGAGGAAGAGAATCATTTCTTCTATAATGAGTGTGCTTTGAAGGTTAGGGATAAGGAAGCCAAGGATATGTTCAATTTCCTTGCAAATGAGGAGTCTAAGCATAGAGACATAGTCATTAATTTGAAGAATAAATACCTCATGGATTCTGATGAGGAATATCAAATTGGTGAGATTGAGAGCGGGAATATATCTGCAGAGGTAATCGATAAGGACGAGATAGTTGAAAAGTATGATTTACTGGATGTGTTGAATAGGGCGATATATGTTGAAAAACAGAGTATAAAATTATATAAGAATCTTCTTAATGAGGAATTTCCAGGGTATGTTAAGGATGCCTTGAGAAGGATTATTGAGGAGGAGGAAAGGCATTTATCGATTCTTGAGAATGAGATGAAATCTGTAACAGATGTTGGAGCATTCGTGGATTTTCGTGAGGTAACCTACTAAAGAATGGAAATTCTAAGAGTAGAGAATCTCCATGTCGAGGTTGAGGGCAAAGAAATTCTAAAGGGTATTGATTTTGGAATCTCTAAGAATGAAGTCTGCGTGTTGTTTGGACCTAATGGTGCCGGCAAGACAACACTGTTGATGTCAATTCTCGGCTCACCAAATTATAAAATAACCGATGGCAGAATAATATTCAATGGCATGGATATAACGAATCTCGAGATGAATGAGCGTGCAAGTTTGGGGATTGGCGTCGCATTTCAGAATCCCCCAGAGATAATTGGGGTTAAATTGAGAGATATATTGAGGATATGCACAAGAAAGAGGGTAAATGAGGAATTGACAGAAAATGAACTTAAACTTGTTGAGAAATTTAAATTAACGAGATTCTTGGATAGAGACATAAATGTCGGATTCTCTGGTGGAGAGAAGAAGAGGGTTGAGATTCTGCAATTACTGTCAATGAGACCAAAATTGCTATTGCTTGACGAACCGGATTCTGGTGTTGATGTTGAGAGTCTTAGATTGATTGGGAACGAGATTCAGAGATATATAAATGAAACCGGGGGTTCGGCACTCATAATTACGCACCATGGAGAGATATTGGAGCATGTAGATGCAAAGACCGGTTTTATTTTACTTGATGGCAGGATTTCGTGTCGTGGAAACCCGGGAGTAATATTTCATGACATATTGAAGAGTGGTTATAGAGAATGTGTTAAGTGTCTAATTAGAGGGGCAAAAAAATGAAGAAATGGAAAAGAGTAGATTCCTTAACAGAATTGCCCCACAAGATTCTCGAATCTGCTATGAAGGCCGGTATTGATGTTGATGCGAGAAACAGGTCTGGCTCATATATGATGATTGACCATTCTGCAGTTATCGCCAAGGTAAATGAGTATTTTAAGGGAAAATTGGAGATAATGGATACATGTGATGCATTAATGAAATATAAATGGTTAAGAAATTATGTTTGGAAACTCGTAGATAAAGAGGAGGACGAATACACAAAAAAGGCAGATGAGAATCTTGGGGGAGGATACTTCCTGAGAATAATGAAGAATGCCAAGATAGATTTGCCGTTGCAGTCGTGCCTAATTATGGCATCAGAAAATATGGAGCAGAATGTCCACAACATAATAATTGCTGAAGAAGGTTCTAATGCAAGAATAATAACTGGATGTACCCTGCACCCGGATGTTAGAAGTGGACAGCACATTGGAATTTCAGAATTCTTCATCAAGAGGAACGCAACTCTGAACTTTACGATGATACACAATTGGAGCGAAGAGACAAAAGTAAGACCGAGGAGTGCCGCGGTTATTGAGGAAAATGGTAAATTCATATCAAATTACATCGCATTAAAACCAGTTAGGGATATCCAGATGTATCCAAGCGCAATTTGTAAGGGAAGAGATTCGATGGCAAGATTCAATACCATTCTCTATTCTCATAATGGGTCATTGATGGACATTGGCTCCAAGATAGAGCTTCTCGGCAAGAATAGTAAAGGCGAGATAGTGTCGAGGGCGATCGCGACAGATAACTCAAGAATAATTGCAAGGGGGATGCTGATTGGAAATAACTCCGGTGTGAGGGGTCACTTGGAGTGCAGGGGGATTCTATTGGATGATTCCGCAGAGATTCGTGCAATCCCAGAATTGATCGGAAACAGAAGGGATATAGATTTATCTCATGAGGCAGCTATTGGAAAGATTGCCGAGGGGGAGATAATCTATCTGATGTCAAGGGGTTTGAGTAGGGATGAGGCAACATCAGTAATTGTTCGTGGCTTTCTGGATGTTGATATTCTGGGACTTCCAAAGGAATTAAATAATGAAATAAGAAGATTAATTGAAAAAACAACTACAAATTTGTAATTTAATTTTTCAATCTACTCCTTTTCCGAAACATCAATAATCCTCAATCCCTTTGGTAGTCTAAGTTCATAGTGTCTGGAGACCGGAACTATCTTTATTATATGAACCTCTCCACACTCTGGACAAACGACCTCATGCTCAACTATCGGAACTATCGTCTTGTGTTCAAATTCGCTGATGCATTTTTCACACCTATAGACAAAATTTCTATAAAACAATCTTGGCATTCTCTTCTTGTGTTTTTCCATCTCACTCAGTTTTGCCTTTCTCTCCAATTTCTGCAGGTCCTCTTCAACGAGTATGGACCTCCCAAGCGACTTTATTACTATCTCCGAATCCGAGGTTCTTTTCTCAGTGCTCGGTCTTTTCTTGCTCGGTCTTTCTTTATCACCCTCCTTTGCCACTTTCTCAGCCCTTTTCCCCGTACCCTTGGGTGCACTACGTGCTTTTTTCGTTTTCATTTCTTTATTAAAGATTAGAATAGATTCATATATAAATTCATATAAATAAACCCAACTACAAATTCAATAATTATCAAGATAAAAAATAAAAAATAATAAAAAATGGAATTGAGAGCGAGAATTTATCCCATAAGGGCAGATATGCCGATCGTCGTCATGAATGAAGAGGATGCAAAGGACATGGGCGTTTATGTCTCTGGAAGGGTCGTAGTTGAGTATAGGGGTAAGGAGGTAGTTGCAATAGCAGATACAACAAAGATATTTGTTAAGGAGGGAGAAATTGGATTATTTGAGGATATTAGGGATCTATTGGGGGTTAGAGATGGCTCAAAGATAAATGTAATCGGAGCAAAGAGACCATCATCCGTGGAATTCATAAAGAAGAAATTAAATGGACACTCTCTAAGCAATGATGAGATAAGAGCAATCATCAAGGATATAGTTGATAATAATCTGAGTAATATCGAACTTAGTGCGTTTGTCGTTGGCGGTTATGTCAATGGTTACACCATGGACGAGATAGTCGCATTAACATCAGCAATGGTCGAGACCGGGCAACAGATAGACTTTGGTAATAATATTGTCGATAAACACTGCATTGGGGGGGTTGCTGGTAATAGGACAACGATGATCATCGTTCCAATAATTGCCGCCGCCGGTTTGACAATTCCGAAGACGAGTTCGAGGGCAATCACATCTCCAGCCGGAACTGCCGATACGATGGAGGTTCTTGCCCCGGTCGAATTTGATGTCGATGAATTGAAGAGAATTGTATCGAAGGCGAATGCATGTATTGTGTGGGGGGGTGCCGTGAATCTCGCTCCCGCAGACGACAAGATAATAAGGGTGGAATACCCCTTATCCTTGGATGCGGAGGGGCATATGTTAGCGAGTGTTATTGCAAAGAAAAAGTCGGTTGGCTCGGATTATCTAATAATTGATATCCCGATTGGAAAGGGTGCAAAGATTGATGACACAAAGAGGGCGAATTCATTGGCAAATAAATTCATCGAGCTTGGTAAGAGATTGGGAATCTCGGTGGAGTGTCTTATAACCGATGGTTCATGCCCAATAGGTTCTGGGATAGGTCCCGCATTGGAGGCGAGAGATGTTCTATTGGCATTAGAAAATAAGGGTCCAGTAGATTTGATAAATAAATCCCTCGACCTTGCCGGGGCATTGTTGGAATTGGCTGGCAGGGTTGTGAGGGGTAAGGGAAGGGGTGTTGCAGAACACATACTGAACTCTGGAAGGGCAAAGAAGAAGATGCGGGAGATTATAGAGGCACAGGGTGGGGACCCGGAGATTGGGGTTGATGACATAGATATAGGAAATCGAGAGGAAACAATAACATCTGAACACAAGGGTAGAGTGAGACATATAGATAATGGAATAATATCGAGGATAGCAAGGGCAGCCGGAGCACCGAGAAGCAAGGGTTCTGGGATATATATGCATGTCAGTGTTGGAGATTGTGTTAATGTTGGAGACCCACTCTTTACGATATACTCAAGCACGAATAGCAGATTAGAGGATGCCGTAAGATTGAGTCAGGAACTATCACCAATAAGAGTTGGGAGCATAATCCGGACATTATAGGATGAGGTCATTCTGCAGTTCCCCAGATCCAGCCGGAGCATGTAAATTGCTCATTAATTCTGTCGTCTGTGTAATTTATTGTGATAAAGATGTCATATCTTGAACCCGAAGGAATTGATGGCAGATTCTGAATTTGAAATACCCGCGATTCTCCCGGGTCGAGGGTAACAACACTTGTATCACTTTTTGTCACCCCCTGAAAGGTCGCACTTACAACAGTTATGTTCACTGACCCGCCAACTTGGTTTGTCAGCGGCAATTCTAAATCTCCATTATGGAATCTAAAGTCTCCGGCAGTCGGCACCAAGCCCCAGAATCCAGCGTATCCCTGCCTCACATAACCGCCAAGATTGAATAGACCCATCTGCCAGACGACAATAACTGCAAGAATTAGTATCAGGATAACCCATCCATATGTCATTAAAAACTCCAAGCTTACCTGAGCCTTGATATTTTTCATTTCAATTTAGATATTTGAACTTTGTTGATTAAAAATTTTTCACATAATTCTCTCAACCTCCAGGACATTGTCTATTATAAAATCCGGTTTTAACTTCTCGGCGTCCGCTCTCGTGAGAATACCGGTAAGCACGACGGCACACCTTACTCCAGAATTCCTCGCGGCGAGCACATCATTTCTCGAATCTCCAACAAAGAGCACCTCTTCCTTTCTAATATTGAGAGCGTTTATTATCTTCTGAATCATCTCGGGAGAGGGCTTAGATTCAGAGACATCATCAATCGTGGCAACAAAATCAAAGAGGTCGGAAATATTCAGAAATCTGAGCATTCTCTCCGTGAATCTTCTATCATTTCCAGTAGCAATTGCAATTTTTATATTCCTTTTCCTTAATCTCAAAAGGAATTCCCTTAATCCCGGAATCTTCTCTATCTTCTTCAGAAACCATTCGGAATTGAGGAGTTTATATTGGTAATTTGATGCCTCTTCCAATTTTTCTTCACTGTAGTCTTTTCCCATAATGGCCCTGAGAACATCCCCATACGCCTTACCAAAGTGACATGTGATCTCCTCATCTCTTATATTTTTATTTATTCCAACATGTCTTAATACCCTTCTTATCACCTCTATATGGACATTGTTGGAGATGACTAAAACACCATCTAAGTCAAATATTATAAGTTTGAATCTCATTTTTAAATTCAATTTATTTTATAATTTATAGAGAGTATAAATGAAAATCTTAGAGGAGATAAAATTACTTCATAAAGAGGAGATCGCGAGGCGGTATTTTATTATAAATTCATTTGATGGTGCATTAACGGTTCTCGGCATAATTACCGCGATCTTCGTTGCAGGGATTCACGAGGCAAAGGTCGTTATAGTTTCATGTCTCGGTGCATCTGTTGCGATAGCAATTTCTGGCGTGTGGAGCGCGTATTTTGCCGAGAGGGCAGAGAGAATAAAGGCGATGAAGGAATTGGAGAGACAGATGCTAATTGATTTGAGAAATTCCATTGTTGGGAAATCGATATTTAGAAAGAGCCTAATGATTGCAATAGTTAATGGATTCTCGCCGTTCATCGTTTCAATGATACTGTTAATACCATTCATATTGGTTGAGATCAATTTTATTATGATAGGTGATGCATTTTATCTCTTTTTCCTCATGGTTGGAATGATCCTCTTGGCATTGGGAATCTTCACGGGAGAGATCGCCGGGGAGAATAAACTACTTAATGGAGTTAGAATGCTAATTGCGGGAATAATAGTTGGAATCATCATAACATTTATAGAAATTCTAAAGAGTAAACTCTAAATTTCGATCTAGTTGTTCGTATAGTTCTCCCAGACCCTGAACATAGAGAAGACGATATCCGAAAATTTCCTTGAGATATGAATTTCATGAGTCCCTTTATTTTTGTTGTATACCTTCTCAATCATACCACTCATCCTCAATCTTTTCAACATGTTATGATATTGACTCTGCGTTATCCCCCTCCTTATGCAATAATTTTTCCATTCCTCAACCCTGTATGGAGACTCAGTTCTCCCCCATTCCTTCACATAGTCGAGAAACTCTCTTGCATGCCTAACCATCTCAGGTTCTCTCCAGAATATCTGTCTTAGCAGTTCATTCACATCACATATACCCTTAGATGGAATCGCCATCTTTACAGTCTTATCCCTCTGCTTTTCCATTTTCCCAACCTCGTTATTTCACATAATTTGAAATAATCTCTATTAAAAAATTGAATTTCATAAATAAAAATTCAATATTTCACATAATTTGAAATATTGCTAACCAAGAATCGCATACAAATCCTCGACATCGGCATCTGTCCTTATACCAATATTCGAGAAGTGGGTTCGTCTAAGGATAATGTTATTCTCAGATAACATTTCCTCTATCTTAGACATCGATAGGGATGGCATCTTGAGCCTCTTGAATATCTTATGTATGTCATAATATGGTTTTACAACATCTTGCTCGCTGCCTATAAGACCAATTAATTTCTCCAATCCAAGAGAAAAATTAATCTCTCCCAGAGAATTTAATGTTCTTAATGTTTTTAGCATATCCCCACAGAATTTCTTATCCGCTAAGGTATCCGCCCACAAACGACCAGCAATTCTAAATCTATGACCACACTCGCAATACAAATCATCTATTTCATTAAGTGAGATATATTTTCTTTTTAGACAGTTAAAGCAATGTGCTATAAATTTTATCTTCTCTATTGTGTTGTTTGCCAATCTCCGAGACCTCTTAGCAATCAAATATGCCCTGAAATAGTGCCTTGTGCAGTGTGAGAATATCGGCACTACTGCAATATTATACCTCAATGCACTCCTCCCGATATAAGCAATTAATATCCTCAGACCCAATTCATTATAATAATCTGTTCTCAATGGAATCGAGTCGTATTTTCTTATGCACGCCCTGGGATGGGTCCCGCACAATGCGGATGTATCGGTTGCGGTTATCGAGAGAATTCCATTATTCATTATGGACCTTAATGCGGAGTCGATAAATCTAACCGGGGTTCCAAATGGGTCAATATCTATGAAATCAAATCTTTCCTTTGATAGGAGAACATTTGCATCCAAATTTTCAATTCTCACATCAACATCGTTCAATTTTCTATTCATACTTATTAATTCATAGGCTCTTGGATTCTTATCATTTATAACGATTTCCTTAATTTTTGATTCATTTGCAATTCTGATTCCCCTCGCCCCGGTTCCAGCGAGAACATCGCAGAACTTCTCTGCCTTCACAGTATTCGCAATTATAACCGATATATCCCTACTTAATTGCATCTCTGGATTGAAGAAGACCACATCTCTCTTGGACAATTCTCTGTGTTTCGGTATAAGCAGTTTTGTATTTCCTTCAGTTATCTCAGTTAGATTCATTTAGCCTCCATAGGTTTTTCATGTTCCTTCTTTTCAATGGTTTTCATCTCATCTATCGCACGCTTGAATACACTCGCGGGATTCTCATAGTATTTCCTGATAAATTTAACGAATTCGCTCTCTTTTACAATACCTTTTGCCGTCATATACTCCAATAGGATTTCCCTCCTCTTTATCTCAGCAATTACATCCTTTGGCGTTATGCCAACGATATCGGCGATCTTGTTTATTGTTACGGCGGGAAATCTGGAGAATTCCGTCTTTTTTGTCTTTGCGTTATACTTATAGACGGAACCCAATTGGACTTGACCCCCGATAACATTGCCCACTTCATCTATATGCGTCACCAACCTTCTACACGCCTTTCCCTCGTGGAATCTCGTCATGACTATAATCATATCCAACACCGCCAACATCTTTGGGTCAACATTCATCGGTGGAGAGGTCAATTTCAGTATAGCATCTCTTGAACTATCCGAGTGAATCGTCCCCATTCCAGTATGCCCCAGATTCATTGCATTTATTAAATTATATGCCTCCCTCCCTCTGACCTCTCCCACAATTATTCTATCTGGTCTTAATCTTAGGGAATTCTCAATCAATTTCTCCATATCTGCGTATTCTGTTGTATTTGTCCTTACCCAATCCTCACAATAACTCAAGTCCAATTCAAGAGTATCTTCAATCGAAACTATACGCTCATGCTCCCTACAGAATGGCAGAATTGCATTCAGAAGAGTCGTCTTCCCACTACTCGTTCCTCCGGCGATTAGAATGTTTCTTGGTGCCAAGCCAAAACCATCGACACATATCCATATCAGGGCACCAATATCTGGACTCATCGTACCGTTTATTATCAACTCTGCGATCGATGGCGGATTTCTGAGATACTTCCTTATAGTAATCACCGATCTGTCATAGGAGACCGGAGGTAATGTCAGATTTATCCTTGGACCATCTGGCAAAACACTATCTAAGATTGGCTTTTTTCTTGCAAATCCGCAAAATATTACTATCTTATCAATGAGTCTATCTAATTCATTCTCGTTCTCAAATATCAGATTTGTCTTACACTTTCCAAATTTTCTATGGTATATCATAACGGGAGATCTCCAGCCATTAATAAATATTTCTTCAACCTCATCATCATTTACTAGGGGATCTATGAGGCCATATCCTGATGTGTATTGTAGATATTTATTGATATCTTCACTTGATATCACAATTCCCATCTTTGAGAGTTCATTCACCAAAAATTCCTTTGCTAGTACCTCCCTGTCCCTCCTATTTAAATGTGATAATCTTGCACTATACTTCATTAGGAATTTATTCTCCAAGGAGCGCAACAATTTCTTTTCAGAGTCTCCGAGCTCTGGAATTTTGACATTATACTGATATAGCATTTTAATACCTTATTATTTCATTGTTGTTTTATAATTAAATACATTAAAGATAAGAATGAAAATCATTGTTGCGATTACCGGGGCATCGGGAGCTGTGCTTGCCGAGAGACTCTTGGAGAATTTAGCAAGACATGAGAGATATGTGATCATCTCAAATTCTGCCGGGATCATATTGGAACTCGAGGATATTAGATTAGAAAGGATAATGGAATTGAGTACAAAATTCTATAGAAATTCGGAGATCGATTCCGAATTGGCGAGTTCTTCTTATAGCAAGGACATAGATGCCATGGTGGTCATACCTTGCTCTATGAAAACACTCTCTGCAATTGCAAATGGATTCGCCAATAATTTAATTGTGAGATGTGCAGAAAATATGTTAAAATTTAATAAGAAATTGATCTTGGTTCCGAGAGAAACGCCACTTAGTTTGTCTGCAATTGAGAACATGCTTAAGTTGAGGATCTCTGGGGCGATAATATTGCCACCGAATATCGCCTATTATCACAAACCAAAGAGCCTTGATGATATGACAAATTTCATTGTTGGCAAGGTCTTGGATTCATTGGAAATAGAGCACAATCTGTATAAAAAATGGGAAGGTAGGAGATGAGTCTCAGAGAATTTATTAATAAAATCGAAGAGAGGGGGGAGTTGTTGAGGATAGAAAGAAATGTAAATCCGAAATTGGAGATCGCGAGAATTCTTAATGAAAATTCAAACAGAGTTGTGTTATTTGAGAATGTTGGGAATTCTAATTACAGGGTCGTTGGAAATTTATGCAATAAAAGGGAAAATTTTGCGATTGCTCTAAATGTCGGGACGGGGGATTTATTGCACAGGATTATAAGTGCGATAGAGAATCCAACCAAACCAGAGATAATAAAGAATGGTAATTGCCAAGAGGTAGTTGAATACGACCCAAATCTGTTTGAAATTCCCATTCCAACCTATACGAGCCGGGATATGGGTCCCTATATAACATCCGGGGTGTTCATTGCCAATGACCCTGAATACGGCTTTAATATGAGTTTTCACAGGGCATCGCCGATATCAAAAAATGAATTAGTTGCCAGGATCTGTCATAGGGATTTATATAGGTACATAAAAAAATCAAAAAATGAAATTGAGGTTGCGATATGCATCGGTCTAGATCTCTCGGTATTATTGGCTGCCGCAATTTCTACAGATATAAAGACAAATGAACTGGAAATTGCTAATTCCCTATCAAGAGTAGAATTGGTTAGGTGTAAGACAAAAGACATTTTAGTCCCCGCAGATTCTGAGATCGTGTTGGAGGGGAATATCACAATGAGGAAGCATAAGGAGGGACCATTTCCCGACATAACGAAAACTTATGATATTGTGAGAGAGGAATTTGTTATCAAAATTGACTGCATAACCCATAGGAGGAATCCAATATTCCATGCATTACTGCCAGCATCTAAGGAACACGAATTGCTAATGGGAATGCCCCGCGAACCAATAATCTACAATGCGGTAAATGAGGTGTGTAAATGCAGAGATGTATTGCTCACTCACGGTGGATGTTCATGGCTCCATTGCGTTATAAAAATTGATAAGAGAAACGAGGATGATGGGAAAAAGGCAATAAACGCGGCGTTCAAGGCACATCCAAGCATGAAACATGTTGTTGTTGTGGATAATGATATCGACATACATAACATGGAAGAGGTTGAGTGGGCAATTGCAACGAGATTTCAGGCTGGAAGGGATTTAATCATAAAGAAGGAGAAGGGAAGTTCTCTCGATCCATCGGCAAATGAAGATAGGACAACCTATAAGGTTGGTATAGACGCGACCATCCCGTTTGATATGGATGGGAGAAAATTCAAGAGAATAAAACTGGGAGAATGATGAAATTAACGAGGGAGGAAAAATTGATGCTCGATGGAAAATTTGGAAAATCTGTAAAAAAGGCAATTGAAATTCTCATCGCCCTGGGGAAGATATATAATGCGGAGAGAATGGTAAGGATAGGGAGTGCTCAAATCTCCGGAATTTCTTATAAGAATATAGGCGACGCCGGTATTGAATTTCTTGAGGAATTTTTATCAGACGCGAAGGTCAGAGTTAAAGCGACGATAAATCCGTGTGGTATGGATACGGAGAAATGGAAGTCTCTCAAAATTTCTAATAAATTTGCAGAGAAACAATTCAGAATTATAAATTTGTTTAAGAAGATCGGAGTTGGAATAGATTGTAGCTGTACCCCCTATCTAATTGGAAATAAACCGGGGTTTAATGAGCATATTGCGTGGAGTGAATCATCTGCGATTGTATATGCAAACTCTGTATTGGGAGCGAGAACGAACAGAGAATCTGGAATCTCTGCACTTGCGGCGGCAATAACTGGCAGAACGCCAATGTATGGTTACCATCTAGATGAGAATAGAAGGGCGAATTTCCTAATAAATGTGAAATGTAAACTCGAGAGCATTTCGGATTTTGCGGCGCTGGGGTATATAGTCGGCAATAAGATTGGGAATAATATACCATATTTCAGGGGAATAGAGAGGGTAGATTGGGATAAGTTAAAGGCTCTCGGAGCATCAATGGCCGCTTCTGGTGCGATTGCTCTCTATCATATAGAGAATATAACGCCAGAGGCAAAAATAAAGAACATGCTGAGGAGTGAATTTAGAGAGATAACGATAGAATCCATAGATGATGCATATATAAAATTAAATTCAACCAGGGATAGAGAGATAGACCTCGTTGCAATCGGATGCCCCCACCTATCAATAAATGAAATTGAATATATAGCAAATCTATTAAAAGACAAGAAAGTTGTGACAAAACTATGGCTAATGACATCAAGAAAGACAATGGAATTGGCAATGAAGAGGAATCTCATAGAGAGAATAGTGAGGAGCGGTGCGGAGGTTATAAGTGATACATGCCTTCTCGTGATGCCGATAGAAAATCTAAAAATAAAGACAATTGCAACAAATTCTGGAAAATTATCATTCTACCTCCCATCATACTGCAATATTGATGTTAGGTTTGGTTCCATTGAAAAATGCATTCGCTCTGCATTGACTGGGGTTTGGGGTGATTAATGCCAGGTAAGATTCTTATAATTGAAATGAGAAATACAATTGGTAGCTCAGTTATCCCTGGCGATTCATTATAGAGTTTTTCGACCATTTTTGAAATTTTCGGATCCTAACCCAAGGCTCGTATGTGATAGTTAAGATGAGCATATTCCACAACATCCTCTTTTGAAATTTTATCGATAAATTCCCTTTCTTTTCCAATGGGAACTTTTACCAAAACGGCATTTATTTGAGGCATGGTATCTTTTATTTTTCCTCCGTATTTTTCAATAAGTTGTAAAGCATCGGTAGAAGTGCAAGGAACTTTTCTAAACCCTACTATTACCTCCCCCGGAACATAGGAAGCTTTCTCCGGAGGTTGCTCCAAATTTCCTTCTTTGGATGTTTCGCTGAGGTATGCTTCATTTTTGTTAGAAATTATATATGCATAATATGAGTTTGCTATTTTATATTCTTTTGATAGCGGAGACTCTACATAAGCCCGAATTCTCCATTCCCCTTCTCTGATAACTCTTATTGGCACTTTAAACTGAATTTTCTCATCTTTTTCGAGATTAACCTTCCATGTTAAATTCTCATTCAAGGCTTCAATTCCATAAGGGAGAATGAGTTTGACTGTTGTGTTTGGAGCATCCTTAATTGGAGAGACAGTAAAAATTAAATCAACAACCCTGCCAACTATTGGAGATTGTGAGACAGAAAATTTTCCCCGAAAATGGTCTATTTTGAGGTAATCCTCCGGCTGAGCTAATGAAGGGACTCGTTTCGTTTTGGGTTTTTGTACACACAAACCCAAAACCAAAACCACCACCAGAGCCCCACAAACAAGCGGTAACTTTTTTGAATCCAACATCGTTTTCTCGGACGAATTATACACAAATACACTTGGGATATGGGAACCAGTATCCTTGCCAGATACACGGTTCATGGAAAAAGTTAAAGTATATGCAATCGAGCCATACCAATATCCAACTACTAAGATAAATGAGGAACACGAGAAATAAAATTAAAACGATTCTCACCTTAAGATTCTTAGAAGGCTTGGCACTGTAGTCATAAACTCCGCTTACAAAGCAAGATGAGAGGTAACTTATGAAGAAAAATAAAATTGTGTTAAAGATATTGTAAAAGAAACTGGAGAGTATCCAATAAATCGAGTATCGTAAACCTGAGAAATATACGGCAAGATTAATTACAACAAAAATTATTATTTTCTTCCAGTCTGGCTTCAAGAATTTCTTGATCGCTTTTTTGTTCACCATAACTTATCACCCCGTTCTTGGGTTCGGGACGAAATTTTGAATGGGACCGAAGCTCTATTGAGATAAGTTATTATATTTATTGGTTTTTTATACTTCAGTTCTGCAATTATTAAATAATCCCCTATAGGTTTTCCAGTTGTATTCCAGTTAAATATGACTTTTGTGCTTTTTCCAGCTTGAAGGTAAGGGATTTCTTTTGAAAAGGAATCAGAGATATTTTTTCCTTGGATTGTTATATTTATTTCTAAATTAAGATAAGAAACCTCAAAATTTTCATTGGTAA